>Ga0209633_10000701_pt1 | contig 37853 bp, 32 predicted proteins | sample Cruoilmetagenom1_FD_187290 | JGI IMG/M metagenome (GOLD analysis project Ga0209633, IMG submission 187290) | Oil polluted marine microbial communities from Coal Oil Point, Santa Barbara, California, USA - Sample 1 (SPAdes) (version 2) | ecosystem: Environmental > Aquatic > Marine > Oil seeps ...
TAATTTTAGTGTCAGAAATCATAAGCAGATAATTTAGTTAAATATTTGAATTTCAATTGCTTAAATATACTAAATTTTCTGCTTTTTTCTTTGTGTTTTAACACTTTTTTATGTCGAACTCACGTTAATTAACCCTTTATCCAACTAATTATAGCTTCATCAGTAGGTAAGGTTTTTGGATCAATTACTTTAACAACATGACCATTTTCATCGATTAAATATTTTTGAAAATTCCAAGTAACCTCTGAGTCTTCCAAACCATTTTTCTCCTTTTGCGTTAAAAACTGATAGATGGGATGCATATCATTTCCTTTTACAGATATTTTGGACATCATAGGAAAAGTTACACCATAGTTCAGTTGACAAAACTCCGCAATTTCTTTATTGGTACCCGGTTCTTGTTTGGCAAAATTATTGGCTGGAAACCCTACAATAACAAAATTATTATCTTTATAAGTATCATACAATTTTTGTAAGTCCTCGTACTGAGGTGTCAATCCACATTTAGAAGCCGTATTAACCACCATTACTTTTTTACCTTTTAAAGATGAAAAATCAAAATCATCTTCCGATAAGGTCTTTACTTTAAACTGATATATGTTTTCCATTTCCTGTTGATTTTTTTCCAATGAAAATTCTGTGGCCGCAGCCAATACCTTATTTTCTTTTTTACCACAACAAGATACCATACTTATTGTTAAAACTAGGATAAATATTTTTTTCATTTTTAAATTATTTTTAATTTAAGTCATTAGATAAATTTTATACAGCAAGTAATTTTACCAAGCTCAATTCTGCTAGGGTTATGCTCATGGATAATTTTCTAATTTATTGATATTCTGAGCATAAAAACTATTTCTTATAATATTTTTTAAATTTAAAGTATGCCAAAATACTAATAATAATTGAAACTATTAACCAACCCCAAATTTCATTAGGTATTGGAGCGGATTCTCCTGCGGCATATGAATGCAAACCAGATAATAGATGATTAACACCTAAAAAGGTCATTAAAATAGAGGTAAAAGAGAAAACGGTAATCATATTAAAAGTAAATCTGCTTCTTAATCCGGGCACCAGTCTCATGTGCAATACAAAGGCATAAACCATAATACTTGCCAATGCCCAAGTTTCTTTAGGATCCCAACCCCAATAACGTCCCCAACTTTCGTTAGCCCACATTCCACCCAAAAAATTACCTATGGTTAACATTATTAAGCCAATAGTTAAAGTCATTTCATTAATTACCGTAATTTCTTTTATAGCCAAATCAAGTTTCTTTTTATTGTTTTTTGTAGTAACTATATATAAAATTAAAGCTATAAATCCTAAAATCATACTTATGGTAAAAGGGCCATAACTTGCTACGATAATGGCTACATGAATCATTAACCAATATGAATCTAATACGGGAACAAGATTTCCAATTGAAGGATCCAACCAATTCCAATGAGCAATCATTAATATCATTGAAGTTACAAAAGTTGTTGCAGCTAGAGTTAAAGCCGATTTTTTTCCGAAAAGCAACCCAAAAAGCATGGTTGCCCAAGCTACATAAATCATAGATTCATAACCATTACTCCAGGGAGCATGACCAGAAATATACCATCTAATTCCCAATCCAACGGTATGATAAATAAACAAGCCTAAAATAATAAATATACCTATTTTAACTAGTAAATTAATGAGTTTTGAACTATTGAAAATCTGTGTAATTACTAAAATAAATAATACCAATGCCGCCAACATATAATACATATACAAGCTTTTAAAGATGTCATATTTATTATAAAATAATTCGAGTTTAATTTTATCTTCAGATGGTATTACTTCACTTCCTACTTTTTGTTGAAATTTATGGATCATCTCTAAGTATTCATCCGCTTTAGCATAATCCTTATTGAAACTTGCTTTATTGATGGCATCAGCATATACCGGTTGTAAATAAGAAATATTTAGAGAGTCTTTTCCTTTAAAGTATTGCCTTTGTTCTACATAGGAATACCATTTGTTGTTGGCATCATCCTGTAAAGGAAAAAATTTAAAAATACTACCTGCAATGGCTTGGTATAAAATATTTACCCTACCATCAATATTCAATATACTTTCTTCAAATTTATTCTTAATTTTCTTTTTATGTGCCTTAGCCACCTCATCACTCAATTTATACACACCTTTATTGGTAAAAAAATCTGACAACTTAGCATATTCTATATCCTCTGATAATCCTAACAAATCTCTAACTTTGCTATTTGCTTTTTTCATATAGATAAAGGGAACATCATACCAAATTCTAGAATTAGTAACCATTGAAACTGCTACTTGATTGACATCTAAATCATGATAAGTATCTTTTTTACTGACTTTTCTTAGTAATTCTGAGATAAAAGTATTTACAGGTTTCATTCTACCACCCTCATCTTGAATAACTAAGCTTCCAAAACGCGCTGCATGTTCAGCAGATACTTTATGAGCATTTAGCACAGAATCAATTTGCATACTCGAAATTGAGTGCTGATGATTTTCTTGAGCAAAAGAAGTTAAAGAAATTAATAAAATACTTAAGGATAAAGCGGCTTTCTTCTTTTTTACTTTATTTAACATTTTGCGTAAATCTGCAAAACGTGTATTTTTTAAAAAGAGAATTAAAATCATTCCTAAAAATAATATACCATAACCAATATAGGTTACCCAAGTACCTATCGTATCATGATTTACAGATAAATGGGTTTCTTCGAAACCATCCGTAATTCTATAGCTAGATTGAAAAAATTTATAGCCTTTATGATTTAAAATATGATTCATAAATATTTTAAAATCAAAATTTTCACCATGATCTAATACGGTGATTTCACTTGCAAAGGATTTTGGACTATTGGAACCTGGATAACGTTCCAATTGAAAATCTCTTAACTTTATAGAAAATGGTAATTTTAACTGTTTCGCACCATAAGAAAGTCTAAAATTTAAACCGTTTAAAGTAAATATTTCCGGAGGATTCAAACTAAACTTATTACCATAAAGAGCCACTATTTTTTTATCATTTTCAGATAGAATCTCAACTATTAATCTGTCTTCAGGGTGTTCATCTTTATTCCCGGAAGTCAATACCAATTTCCCTCTAGATGATTCAGGAACCACAAATTGCATTTGCCCAACTGTATATAGAGAACGCAAATTGAAAACCTGTACTGTATCTTTGGCAACTGTTCCGGTCGCTTTGGTTGCCATGATCATGTACTGCCCTTCAAAAGGCGATTGAATACGAAGAGAATCGTTTTCTGAATAAATATTTATAGCTCCTTTTGTTTTGTTTTCAAAGGAGACTAAAACATTATGAATATTTGCTATTTCTCCTTTTTTAATATAGTGATCATGCCTACCTCCACCACCTGATTCAACAAAATGTAAAAATTCATCGCCATTTTCATCAGCCTCAAATTTTTCATAAGCATTAGGAATATAGTTTACATAATTAATAGCAACCGGCTTGTCTCTAAAATTAGTTTTGAGTGAAAAGTCATTACCACCTCTAATAAAATTAAAAAAACGACTTATCAATGGGATAAATCTAAATTCTGAACCCAATTCGGGGACAAAAAAATATTTTTTATCTATTTCTTTGGCCTCTTTGCTATCATCAATATGTATATTTAAAAAGGTTTTTTCAGAAAGCATCAAGTCGGTAGTATTGCCTTCTTGTATCGGCATCATAGCTTCATAACTTATATATCTTGTAATACCAGCACCTACAATAATTAGAACAAACGCAAGGTGAAACATCAACACGGAAATTTTTTCCCTACGTAATAATTTATATTTAAAGATATTACCAACAAAGTTGGCTACAAATACTAGCATAATCAATTCAAACCACCAAGTATTATACACTAATGCTTTTGACGCCTGTGTACCATAATCATTCTCTATAAATGTGGCAATACCCATTGCAGCAGCAAAAAGAATAAATAGTATAGCAGTAAGCCGTGTAGAAAAGAGAATATTGTATATTTTTTTCATTTATTATTTATGTATAAAAAGGAGTGCAATTTACTTAAATTTGCTCTGAAAACATTACATTTAACATTTAATTCAAATTTGTAAAAATTACTGTCACTTCAATATGATTTCAGCTATTATTCTTGGTAACGGAAACTTAGCAAGCCATTTGATAAGTTCATTTTCTAAAAGTAAAAATATTGAATTGACGCAGGTTTATGGCCGTAAAAGATCTTCTTTAAAAAATATTGATAACCATATAGAAACTACATCAAATTTAGAAAACTTAAAAGAAGCAGATGTATATATTATTGCCATTTCTGATGATGCTATTTCTGAGTTTTCATCTCAACTTGATCTTCAAAACAAGCTTGTTGTACATACTTCTGGTGGTACCTCTATGTCGAATTTAAAAAATAAAGGTAATAGAGGTGTATTTTACCCATTACAGACCTTTTCGACAAAAGATAAAGTGAATTTTAAAGAAATACCTATCTGTATTGAAGCAGAAAACAAGAAAGACTTGTCCTTACTCAATAAACTAGCTCATTCAATTTCTGACAAGGTCTATACCATCAATTCTGAACAAAGAAAATATTTGCATATCGCCGCCGTTTTTACGAATAACTTTGTCAATCATTTTTATAAGATTGGAAGCGATATTTGTTTCGAGCATGATATTCCCTTTGATATTTTACAACCATTAATTCTAGAATCAGCAAAAAAAATAACACAGCATAATCCAGCTACCATTCAAACCGGACCTGCACATAGAAATGATAAAGAAACAATTGCAAATCATCTAAATTTATTAAGCGGTGATGAAAAAAAAATTTATAAATTACTAACAGAATCTATCCAAAAAACCTATGGAAAAAAGTTATAAAGAACTCATGCCTCAAATAACTACATTTATATTTGATGTTGATGGTGTATTAACAGACGGAATAGTGACCATATTTCCGGATGGTCAGTTGATCAGAACAATGAATATTAAGGATGGTTATGCCCTTAAACTTGCTGTTAAAAGCGGTTATAATGTTTGCATTATATCGGGTGGTACTAATGCCGCCGTAAAATCGCGTTTACGTGGTTTGGGAATTACTGATATTTATTTAGGTGCTGACAACAAAATTGACCAATTGGAAGAGTATTTAGATATTTACAATATAAAACCAGAAAATGTATTGTACATGGGTGATGATATACCTGACTTACCTGTAATGAAATTAGTAGGCCTTCCGGCCTGTCCAAAAGATGCCGTTCCTGAAATACAGAATATATCATTATATATTTCACAGAAAAAGGGTGGCAATGGCTGTGTTAGAGATGTTATTGAACAAGTATTAAAAGTTCAAGACAAATGGAGCCTCACCCAAGAATAGAATTTATTCAATTCTTGACCTCTCCAAAGGAGAGGTAAATCGAAAAACTAATCATTACGGACATGATTAAATTATGAAAGGTGATTTTAACCTTGTACAAATGAAATGACTATTGAAGAAAAATTACTAAAAATTCCTGTTTTAAGCTGGTTTGTAAAAATTTTTAAAAAAATTAAAGTACCCGGCTTAGAAGGCATGTCTCTGTATAACGTCTTAGAAATGTATGTATTGGGTATTGTTAAGGGTGCTTTAACGGCTAGAGCCGGAGGTATTGCGTTTAGTTTTTTTATGGCACTTTTTCCTTTTGCATTATTTATTCTAACATTGATACCTTATATTGAAATAGAAGGTTTTCAAGAAGGTTTTACACAATTTATCAATCAGGCTTTACCTCCTAAAACATCAGAATCTGTTGATATGGTTTTACAAGATATTGCCAATAATAAATATGGAGGCCTATTGTCTTTTGGTTTTGTTCTATCTATGTTCTTAATGACCAATGGAATCAATTCACTCTTTGGTGGATTTGAATATACTTATCATAAATTACAAACTAGATCAATAATCAGGCAATTCTTAATTTCAATGGCCATAACTATTTTATTGGCATTATTGTTGTTTATTACTGTAGCAGTAATCATATATTTTGAATTTGCCATCAGTAATTTAACACAAAGAGGATTTGTCTCTGATGATCTTTTATGGTTAGAGATAGGCAAATATATCATTGTGTTTGCAATGTTACTAACCACTATTGGCCTGTTTTATTTTTTTGGAACTAAAGAAGGTAGAAAAGTATCATTCTTTTCACCTGGAGCAATTTTAACCACTTTAATGATCTTATTAAATTTTAAAATTTTTGGAATTTATGTTAAGAAATTCGCTCAGTATAACGAACTTTATGGATCAATTGGAACGCTTTTAGTATTAATGTTATTTATTTGGCTGAACTCTATTATACTATTATTAGGTTTTGAGTTGAATGCAGCCATAATTGGATTAAAAAGGAAATGTAAAGAGAATAATGAGATATGAAAAAAAAAATCTACATATTTATTTTGACAGTAGTTACACTGGTCAACCTTAATGCTCAACGTCAGAAATCTATTGACTTAAATTGGCAAACAGATTTTGAGAAAGCTCAACAATTAGCGTCAACTGAAAATAAGCTGATTCTTATCTATTTTACAGGATTTGACAGAAGTGACTCATGTAAAATGTTAAATGAAGATCTTTTTTACACAGAAAAATTCCATAAAATAGCTGTTGAACATTTAATTCTAGTAAGGGTAAATACACCAAGAAGAAAGGATGCTATTTCTGAAAATCAAAAAAATAAAAATAAAGAATTGAGCGATCGTTATCATCAAAAAGTACATCCTACGGTGGTGCTCACTGATGCCAAAGGCAAGCAATTAGGTATTATAGAGAGTTATAACTATTTAAGAGATACAAGCCAACATTATACCTTAATATATAAGACAATAAAAATGCGACCCTAAAGTCGCATTTTTGTATTCCCAAATAAAAGTATTATCAATTATTTATCTTTATTGAAAAACGATAGAACCCGGAATTAAACCCGTAGTAATTGTATTTTCTAATACCCCAGAAGTTATGTTGTATACTTTTAAACTTCCTTCACTTACAAAATCAGCTGCATTGGTTGCATAAAATTTTCCATTATAAATTTTCATACTATAATAAAAACCATCAAATTCTGAAATCTCCTCTACAGGTATTTCATTTGCAACAGTTGCCATATTATACACTTTACCATTGAGATTATAATACATTTGATCACTATCAACAGTAAGGTTTTCAGGATGTTCAGCAGTTCCAAAATCTATTAGTGTCACCACATTATTTACAATCTTAGCCAATTTACCATTAGTTTCAGCACCTGTATAGCTTGGTTTCCCGCCACATAATACCCAAATAGCACCACTGCTATCTTTGCTGATAGCATTAGGAACATCTCCAACAGTTAATGTTGTCGAAACTGAATTATTTAAGGTATCAATGATTTCAACTTTATTGTTTTGGCTCCAACCACCTTGAAGGTTTACATAAATATTATTACCATCAACCAACATATCTTCAGGCCCCTCCCCTACGGGAATCTTTTTCGTTACTGTATTAGTATTTAAATCAACTACGGCTATAAAATCGTCATTCGCATCACCCGGATCTCCCCAATTAGACACATAACCCGTATTCCCCACAGCAACAAAATAACGCGGATTCTTAATGTCATCTCCCTCAATAATTGCAACTTTTTTCATGGTATAACGGTTGGCTACTACAATTTTATGAGAACCATTAATAACAATATAAGCATTGTCATCATTAATATTCATAGATTGAACAAGACTACCTAAATCTTCGTTATTAACCGTTTTATACACATTTTGTGTAACATTATTATTTTCATCGACGAAAGTTAGTGTTCCAGAACCATTCTGGAATGGCCCCTCATTAGTAATAAAATATCCTTTTTCATAGTCACCTAAAGGCAAGGGTACTGTATCATCTTCTTCACAAGAAAATGTTAGTACTATTATTAGAAATAGAATTGCAATACTTCTTAAGTTATTCATTATGTTTAAAATTTATAGTTTATGTTTAATTCAAAGTTTCTATTTGGCATCGGTCTATAAGCAACTGATTGATATGCTTTATTCCATATATTATTAGCTATAAAACCAATAGTTAAATTACTTCTAAAAAAGCTTTTGTAAATTTCTACATTAGATAACCAATAGGCATCCAACGATTGTGTATTTGAGGTTGTAGTAAATACTTTACCATTATAATATTCTTTAAATTTGATGGTAAAATATTTATTGTTATAGCTTAATGACAGATTCGCTTTATGATAGGGTACATATATCAATTGTTTATCTAAATTATTATCTGTAGCAACGGTATATCCATATTGAGATATCAATGTTATACTTTGATTATTGAATTTTCTTTGTGTTTTAAATTCAAAGTCCAATCCATAACTATCTACATCTTGTACATTTACCGGTTGCCATAATGTATTGGTAATTGGCCTCCACTGAATTAAATTAGTACTCTTGGTGTAATAAGAGGTTATATTTAATGTTATATTATTTTTATGATAATTAATTCCCAATTCACCGGTATTGCTATCTTCGGCGAGTAATGTTGAATTACCACCGGGGTTCCAGTATAAGTCATTATAAGTAGGTAGTCTGTAATTCGTAGAAAAATTAGCTTTGATATCAAGTCTTGGTGAAATACCATATTTTATATCTAGTCCAAAGATCAATGGAATTTTATATACAGAAGAAAATCCTTTTCTAACACTAAAATTATACAATAAATTCTTTAATGGTTTTTGATGAACCAATGCATAGGCTTCAAAATTATTTCGATGGGCCCTTATTAGATTTGTGCCATTGGCTTTGGTATAACTATTTTCTACACCCGTGTGTAAACTCATATTCTTTTTTAAAAAATACTTAAAATCATATTTAATCAAGTAATTTTTGTTATTTCCAAAAGAATAATTGGTATCGTGTCTATCAAAATAAAAATTATACTCCTCATCTAAGTAAGCCAATTTTAATGATGAATTATACACAGCACCAAAACTCTTCCAGTTTAACAATACCCTATTTTGCTTATTTGTCAATTTTGAATTATTGGGTGCCGTTACGGTTCTAGAGAGGTTTCTGTCATTGCTGCTAGAGGTAGCAAAGAATTGCAATTGATTTTTTTGATTGATTTTATAGCCAAAAACACCCTTTAAATGATAATTTGAATATCCTCCGTTTTCATTGGTCAAATCTGTATCTAAATATGGATAGTCGTTATCAGATTGGTTGCCTTCTATGGCAATTTTTGTATACAATTTTTGGTTACTATATTGAGTACTCACCAATGCTTTTTGTGTATTATAACTGGCAAGACCTAAATTGATATCAGTTCGCAATTTATCGGTAAAAACAATTTGATCTCTTAAATTGATAGCACCACCAATTGCCCCGCTACCAAATAGGATTCCCCCTCCTCCTTTTCTAATTTCTATTTGATTATAGCTATTGGCTGAAAATGTATTAAAATCTGTTTGGCCATCTAATTGTGAGTTGATAGCTATTCCATTCCAATATACTCCGGTATGTGCTGCTCCAGAACCACGCAAGGAAATAGAAGATACCATTCCGTTTCCATTTTGTTTAAAATATAGATTTGCCTGATCTTGCAATAAATTTCCTAAGGATTGTTGTCTTTCATTTATCGAGGAGTCAGTTAGTATTTGTACTTGATATCCCGAATTCATGATGGGAGAAAAATTACCGAATAGCCTTACTTCATTCAATAAATGAACGGTATCTGTTTGTGCAAAAGCAATAGCACTAATAAAAAAGAAAACAAATGTTTTTTTCATAAAATATAATACTTTTCCTCCGAAAGTGTGATAAATTTTTTGTTTTGGCAGGTCTCCTGGCTTATTCTATGTTATTAAACCTTCCCGGTAAAAACCAGTGGTGAAAGAAGTTAATAACATCTCTTAACGAGATACCGAATAATTCCGATAACTATCGGGACGGCATAAACTTACAGTTGCGGGGACAGCTCAGGAATTCATGAGTTACGAGATATAATCTTGTAAAATCATTTCGCCTGATTCCCTATTATCACGCTAAAGGCGTGACCAAAATCAGTACAAAAGTAATCTTTTATTTCAACTTTAATAGCTTCTTTTGAAAAGTTAGAAATAAAAAATGAATATTCTATCAAACCATTCTTTTATAGCACAATATTTGTCTTGACAAACAGCATGTATAGTTCTTGTTTAAATTCATATTTTTTTATTACTTCACTATTAAAAAAAATTATTAGCTTGTAGCCAAATTCTTCAAACAACTGTATGGAATTATTCTTAAATGCTGGATTGGGTGCCGGCATCCTAATATTCTTTGTCTTGCTTTTCAAACGAGAAAAAAAGAATGAGGATTATTTCTTTTTGTCTTGGATAGTTGTAGTATTACTCCAAATTACGTTCTATGAAATTACTATTTATCATTTTGATCTTGAAGGTATATGGGCTGTTCTAGGTTTTGGATTGCCTTTACTTGGCGGTCCATTATTGTTTTTATACATTTCAACACTAATAAATAATAAAATTGATCGGATAAAGACACTCCTTCATCTAAGTGTTTATGTACTTTACGTTCTTATTTTAATCATTTTTCAATATTCTCAAAATTTTACATTTATAGTTTCTAAAGGGTTTTTTTATTTGCCAAAAAACATTCCTACTTGGATTCAACACTATGGTATACCAATGGCATTATCTGGATTGATTTATACAATTTGGGATATTACCCTTTTAAAAAGGCATCAGAAAAGAATTGCTGATTTCTTTTCTTTTCAGGAAAAAGTTAATTTAAAATGGATACAATACATTGTGTACTCATTTTTTATTTTATTTTTTGTGGGCTCCTTTCTTATTTTTGGAGCCACTAGTTTTAACCTATTTTCAATGGAAAATGTTTTTGCCTTAGTGGGTATTGCATTAAGTTTGATGCTAATAGCATTTGGTTTTTATGGATTTAGACAAACAAGTATTTTTTCAAATATCAATTCTATTAAAAATGAAGATGAATCTGATTTAGAGAAATCCACAGATATCACATCCTCATATAGCAAATCTGGACTTACCGAAGAAAAAATAAAACTCCATGCTCAACAACTTGCAGAACACATGAGTCTTGAAAAACCATTTTTACAAGAAGACCTTACTCTTCTTGTTTTAGCAGAGCAGTGCAAACTATCAAACACACATCTTTCACAAGTTATAAACCAACATTTTCAGATTAACTTTTATGACTTTATAAATCAATACCGCATTGAAGAATCTAAGAAAATGCTTATTTCTTCAAATTACAACCACTTATCACTCTTAGGAATTGCCTTTGATTGTGGTTTTAAATCTAAATCCTCTTTTAATAGGTACTTTAAGAAATATTGTGGAATTACTCCTTCCGAATTCAAAAAGAAAAATCAATAAATAAGTTTCAGCCGATAGGTTGGGTCGCATACATCTGAGTTTATTTCCAATTTTGTCAAAAATTCAGAATAGGATGAAAAAAATAATGCTCTTTATCATTATCGCAAATAGTTTCTTAACCCTTACTGCACAAACACACATTAGTGGAGATATAAAAAACACCAAAGGACTGCCCTTAGATGGAGCAAATATTTATATAAAAGATAGCTATGATGGTGCTACTTCAGATGTAGAAGGTAAATTTAATTTTGAAACCTCCACCACTGGAACACAAATCTTGGTTGTTCAATATTTGGGATACAATAGTGTAGAAAAAAGTATTGATCTAAGTAAAAATAATAACAATCTCTCTTTTATACTTATGGAAGATACTAGCTCATTAGAACCTGTTGTACTTATTGCAGGCTCATTTGACGCTAGCGATGAAAAAAAAGCTGTTGTCTTTAAGCCAATGGATATTGCTACCACAGCAAGTGCTTCAGGTGATATTTATGGTGCATTAAGTACATTGCCAGGAAGTCAGACAGTTGGTGAGGAAGGAAGATTATTTGTACGTGGTGGAGAAGCTTACGAAGCTAAAACTCATATTGATGGATTACAAGTAGATGTTCCATATTTATACAGATTGCAAGATATTCCAACTCGCGGACGGTTTTCTCCTTTGTTATTTTCTGGAACCATGTTTAGTACTGGAGGATACTCTGCTGAATATGGACAAGCATTATCATCGGTATTATTATTAACCACTAATGGAATTCCCTCAGAAGACAAAATAAATATTAGCTTGTATTCATTGGGCTTGGGATTGTCACAAACAAAAGTGTTAAAAAAATCTGCTTATATTCTTTCTTTAGATTACTCCAATTTCAAACCCTATTTCAATGTAATTCCACAAATAACAGCATGGAAAAAACCACCAGAATCATTTTATAGTACGCTTGCTTTTGTAACCGAAACTAAAAATGATGGTTTAAATAAGACGTTAATTTCTTATAATAGAGATGAGTCTAAAATTCTTTATCCATATTATGGTTATGATCAACCAAACACGCTCATATCGTTATTAAACAATAATGTCTTTATTAAGAACAGTCACAAACAATATATAACTGATAGAACAAAAATTCATACTGGAATAAGTTTTAATTATGACAAAACATTAATCGAGTTAGATACTATTGCAATTGATGATAAACTTATTTCTAGTCAATTAAAAACAGCTCTTACAACTAGATTCTCAAACAAAATAGAACTATCATACGGCGGAGATTTATTCTATAAAAACTATAAAGAAACGATAACTATTATTTCTGATGAATCTGATTTTATTTTTAAAGATTTTCAAGGTGCTCTATTTGCAGAAGCTCAATTTTCACCTTCTCCAAAATTAGCTTTCAGATTAGGTGTTAGAGGCGAATATAGTAATACATTGAACAGTAGTAAAATAATGCCTAGAATATCTTTAGCCTATAAGATAAATAAGTATAGCCAATTCTCTTCAGCTTATGGCATATTTAATCAAAACCCTGAATTTCAATATTTAAAATTCACAGACAAACTAGACCCAGAAACGGCAAATCATTTTATCTTAAATTATCAATATAAAAATAAGAACAGAGTATTTAGAGTAGAGGGATATTATAAAAAATATGATAATCTGGTAACCTATATTACAGAGAATATTAATAGCGAAGATAACTATCAAAACAATGGTTTTGGATATGCAAAAGGTATCGACATATTCTACAGAGATAGTGAAACCATTAAAAATGGAAATTTTTGGTTTAGTTATTCTTTTTTAGATACCGAAAAGTTATATAAAGATTTTGTAAACTCAGCTACTCCATCTTTCTTTTCAAAACACAATTTTAGTTTTGTTTATAAACAATGGATTTCAAAAATTAATAGTCACATAGGAATGACATATACATTTGCAAGCGGACGCCCGTATTTTGATCCGAACAAGCCAAATGAACTCTTTTTATCAGACAAAACAAAAAACTACAATAACCTAAGTATTAATTATGCCTATGATATGTCAAACATTGCAAAATTTCCTGTCACTTTCTATGCTTCTGTTAATAATGTATTAGGAAGTAAGAATATTTTCGGATATAAAAATGCCTTTAATACAAACTCGAACAGTTACGATTTAATTCCTATTCAACCTCAAGCTGACCGTTTTTACTTAATAGCTTTATTTATAACATTAAATAAATAATCATTTAAAATAATATAAACCATTAAATACAATCTCATGAAAAAAATTATAATCATATTCGTTGCTATACTTTCAAGCCTAATTTTAAACGCTCAAAACAGATATGAAAAAGAAATGCAATCAGCATTAACATCACTATACGAGTCAAAAAAATTACAAGATTATAAAAAAATTGCAAATAAATTTGAGCAAATAGCCAGAATCAAAAAAGAAAAATGGCTTCCGCAATATTATGTTGCATATAGCTATACTGTAATGAGTCGTTTAGATGAAGAAGATACAGAAAGTAGAGATTTAGCTCTAGATAAAGCCCAAGAATACCTTGAAAAGGCAAAAAATTTGAGTTCAAACACTCAAGAAACCATAATCCTTCAGGCATATATTTTTCAATCTAGGTTCTTTATTGATCCAAACACCAGACTAAGTAGTTTTGAGAAAACATCAAAAGCTATTTTAGATGCTGTTGAACTTTACCCTAATAACCCTAGAGCTAACTTGATACATGGTATTCAAATTTTTCACAAACCTGCATTTCTTGGTGGAGGTGCAAAAAAAGCAAAACCATATTTCGATATAGCCAAAAAACTATACGATAATGACAGTCAGACGGAAAATTCTCTATATCCTTATTGGGGTAAAAACACCAATGATTATTATAGTGAACAATGTAACTAATCTCTTCTTGTAAAAAATTTGAATATGGTTATAGGAGTATAAATTTAGATTCATTAAACTTAAAATTTATACATTTGTCAATCAGATTTGATTGATCAATGCAACAACTTAAAATTGCCGTAATTTTATCTATTCTAATTTTATTTTCTGCTTGTAAAACGGAAAAGAAAGAATTGGTTATTAAAGAAATTCAATCTTCATTAAAATACGCAAAGGGTTTTGATATACAGGTATTTGACAACTATAAAAAACTTATCATCAAGTCTCCATATCCTGATGCAAAAGAACATTTTGAATATTTAATTATCCCTAAAGAATCAGCCTTACCGGATAGTCTAAATCATTACAAAATTATAAGAACACCAATAGAAAAGATTGTAGTCACCTCTACAACCCATATACCCATGTTAGAATTACTGGAGGTGTCAAATAGTTTGGTTGGTTTTCCAAATTTAAAGTATATATCCTCAAAAAAAACAAGAGCTAGAATTACCGAAAATTTAATTACGGAATTAGGAAATGAAGAAAGTATCAACACTGAAATTTTACTTAGTTTACAACCCGAAATACTCATTGGATTCGCCATGAATAGTAACAATAAAATGTTTAGTACCATTGAAAAATCGGGAATTCCTGTTTTATTAAACGGAGATTGGCTAGAAGAGACTCCTTTGGGCAGAGCCGAATGGCTAAAATTGTTCGGCGTTTTATTTGATAAAGAAAAAGAGGCAGATTCTATTTTTAATACCATTGAAAAACAATATCAAGAAGCGATAGTCATCGCTAAAAATGCAAAAATAAAACCGACTGTTCTATCAGGTGTGCTATTTAAAGAAGTTTGGAATTTACCCGCCGGAGAAAGCTTTATGGCTCAATTTTTAAAAGATGCCTACACCAATTATCTTTGGGCAGATACAAAAGGCAAAGCTAGTCTTTCCTTAAATTTTGAATCGGTTTATGAAAAAGGTGAAAATGCAAAGTTTTGGATAGCACCAGGACATTACAATAGTTTAGATCAACTAGAAAACACAAACAATCATTATACAAAATTTGATGCTTTTAAAAGTAAAAATATCTATTCTTTTACCCTAAAAAAAGGAGATACCGGTGGAGCTTTATACTATGAACTAGCTCCTACTCAACCTCATATAGTGTTAAAAGATATAATTAAAATTACGCATCCGGAATTATTACCTAATTATGAACCTTTTTATTTACAAAAGCTAAAATAATTTATTGAAAACGCAAAAAACATATACGGGTAAATTTATCCTCTTTCTAAGTTTGTTATGCTTAGTGATACTGGTAAATTTAAGTTTAGGCTCCGTAGATATTCCTTTTAAATCTATTTTTCAAATTATAGTGGCTAATGATTCCAATCAAGAAACTTGGCGGTACATTATTTTACATTATAGATTACCAAAGGCCATAACTGCAATATTAGTAGGCTCAGGATTGTCGATTTCTGGTTTGCTAATGCAGACATTATTTAGAAATCCGTTAGCAGGACCATTTGTATTAGGTATCAGTTCAGGTGCTAGTTTGGGCGTTGCCATTTTAGTTTTAGGTGTATCTGCTTTTTCTGGCAGTCTAGTCGGATTCGCATTTTCTAATATCGGATTCGCAATAGCTGCAAGTTTAGGTGCCTTTTTGGTATTATCTGTTGTGATGATTGTGGCAAAAAATATAAAAAATACGATGTCAATTTTAATTATTGGTTTGATGTTTGGAAGTTTTACCGCTGCTGTAATTAGCATTTTAGCATATTTTAGTAGTGCTGCAAGCTTACAACAATATGTTTTTTGGACTTTTGGTAGCTTGGGGAATTTAGGATGGAATGAAATTATTATCCTTTGTACTATTACATTAATTAGTATTGGGTTGTTACTTACGATGATAAAACCTTTAAATAGTTTACTTTTAGGAGAAAATTACGCTATAAGTTTAGGTGTCAATTTAAAAAGAACCCGCAATTTAATTATGATTATTACAGGATTATTAACCGGAGTTATTACAGCCTTTTCTGGTCCTATAGCTTTTATTGGTTTGGCGGTGCCACATTTGACAAAATTGATCATTAAAACATCTAATCATAAGATTATTTTGCCTGCTGTTGCCATATTAGGGGCAATTATAATGTTGATTAGCGATATCATTGCTCAATTACCTACTAGCGAATATACTCTACCTATAAATGCAGTAACTTCATTGTTTGGTGCACCTATAGTTATCTGGCTACTCATTAGAAAACGAACCCCTCATTGAAGGACTTTGATATTAAATGTATGAAATTTAGATAATGCAAGTAAATAATAAACATATCGTCCAAACAAGCAATCTAGCCATAGGCTATCAAACAAAGAAGCAACAAACTTGTGTGGTTGACAATATTAATCTTTCCTTAAATAAAGGAAAATTTGCCTGTATCTTAGGGAAAAACGGTATCGGAAAATCTACCTTACTCAGAACCCTAACTAAGGTACAACCTAAATTGTCAGGTGAAATACTTATAAACAAATATCCGTTAGAGACCATTTCTAATCATGAATTAGCTAAAAAGATGAGTTTGGTTTTGACTGAGAGAATTCCTGATAGTAACCTTAATGTTTATGAATTGATTGCCTTAGGGAGACAACCCTATACCAATTGGATTGGTAAACTCAATGACAATGACCTTCAACAAATTAATCTGGCGATTAATCGAGTTCATATTGAAGACCTTTTACATAAAAGACATGACGAATTAAGTGATGGTCAATTACAAAAAGTAATGATTGCTAGAGCTCTAGCTCAAGATACTGAACTTATTATTTTAGATGAGCCTACGGCACATTTAGATATTCATAATAAAATAGAACTATTTTCTTTATTAAATAACTTAAGTAAAGACCTACAAAAAACCATTTTGATTTCTACACATGAAATTCATTTAGCACTGCAATTGGCAGATGAATTATGGTTAATGAATGATAATGGTATTGTTTCAGGTTCAACTGAAGATTTAATTGATGATGGTAGCGTATCAAAGCTATTTAGTTCTAACTTAGTTAAATTTGATATAAAATCTAAGCAATTCATCATAAATACTGATTAATATTTTCTATTTTTGAAAAATACCATCACAAAACATAAATATGAATAAAATTCTTATTTCCTTTTCCTTTGTTATTTTCATGGCTTGTGGCAGCTCCCAATCAAGTTCTAATAACCAAACTACATCAACATCTTCTACAAGTTCAACAACCACTATGGATCATGTTGAAAATAAAGTTAAGGACAAAGCCGATTTAAAACTTATCAAAGATTTCGCAAAAGAATACGCGACAAGCATAACAGAGGCTGAATTGAAAAAAGTACTATATACGTTAGCTTCTGATGATTATGCCGGAAGGTTTACCGGAGAAGAAGGTCAGAAAAAAGCTGCAAAATTTATAACTGAATTTTATACAAATTTAGGTATTGGTGCGGCAAATTCAGATGGAAATTATTTGCAAAATATTCCTGCTGAATATTTTAAAGGTCATGCTAAAAATAGTTCTGAAAATGTAGTTGCTTTCATAAAAGGTTCTGAAAAGCCGGATGAGTATGTAGTGCTCTCTGCTCATTATGATCATCTAGGTACAAAAAACGACAAAATTTATTATGGAGCAGATGATGATGCTTCTGGTACAACCGCAGTGATGGAAATTGCCAAAGCGTTTCAAAAAGCCGTAGCAGCCGGTAATGGACCTAAACGTTCTTTAGTATTTTTGCATGTTACTGGAGAAGAAATTGGGCTTTACGGGTCTAAATATTATACCGAGAATCCGATTTTCCCTTTAGAAAATACCGTGGCCAATTTAAATATTGATATGGTAGGAAGGTTAGACAAACAACATGCTGAAAATCCTGAATTTGTATATTTAATCGGTGCAGATAAATTAAGTACTGAGTTACATGAACTCTCTGAAGCTACCAATAAAAAGTATACCAATTTGAGCTTAGATTATACTTATAATGATGAAAATGATCCGAACAGATTTTATTACAGATCAGATCATTATAATTTTGCAAAAAACAATATTCCAATCATTTTTTATTTTAATGGTGTACATGATGATTATCATCAGCATACCGACACTGCAGACAAGATTAGATATGATTTATTACAAAAAAGAGCTCAGTTGGTATTTTATACGGCTTGGGAAATAGCAAATAGAGAAAAAAGACTAGTAGTCGATAAAGAATAATTGTACGCTATTGTTGACATAGAAACTACAGGAGGGAAATACAATGAAGAAGGTATCACTGAAATTGCTATCCATAAATTTGACGGTCATCAAATTATAGACAGTTTTATCAGTTTAGTGAATCCCGAACGAGAAATTCAACCTTTTGTGGTAAATCTTACCGGGATAAACAGTAGTATGCTTAGAAATGCACCTAAATTCTACGAGGTAGCTAAGCGAATTATAGAAATTACTTCAGATTGTATTTTAGTGGCTCACAATGCAAAATTCGATTATCGTATTTTAAAAACTGAGTTCAAGCGTTTGGGCTATGAATTTGAACGTGAATCTTTGTGCACTGTTGAATTGAGCAAAAAATTAATTCCCGATTTAGATTCTTATAAATTAGGAAGGTTATGCCGAACATTGGGCATACCTGTAACCGATAGGCATAGAGCCAATGGTGATGCTATTGCAACGGTTAAACTTTTTCAAATTATTTTAGATAAAGACGTTCAAAAAAATATTGTAATCAACACCGTTAGAGCAGAACCAAAACTACAATTAGATCCAAAGCTGATCAATATTATTGAAAATCTACCAACAAAAACCGGTGTATATTATATGCATAAGGCTGATGGTGAAATTATATATATTGGTAAAAGTAAAAATATAAAAAAACGTATCAATCAACATTTTACAAACGACAGCCCAAAATCAAAAAAAATTCAACTATTGGTTGCTACCGTAACTTATGAAATTACCGGGAGTGAATTGGTGGCATTATTAAAGGAAAGTGAAGAAATTAAACGGAATAAGCCTATTTACAATAGAGCTCTCCGTAGAACTGTTTTTACACATGCCTTATATAGTTTTAAAGATGATCATGGGTATATTAATTTAAAAATTGATAAGGTAGATGGTAGAAAAAACCCGATAACTACTTTTGCAAATAGACAAAGTGCAAAGAGTAATCTATTTAAAATTGTTGAACAACATAATTTATGTCAAAAATTAACGGGTTTATATACTACTAAAAAAAGTTGTTTTAATTACACTATTAAATCTTGTAATGGTGCATGTATTCAAGAAGAAACTATTGAAGATTATAATAATCGTGTCACACAAGTTATTAGTAAACATAGTTTTGAAAACAAGCATATGGTTATTATTGATAAAGGAAGAGAATATGATGAGCATAGTGCCATACTTATAGAAAATGGAATTTTTAAAGGTATTGGTTTTTTTAATTTAAATTATCAAATAAATAATATTGAGGTATTACGGTCTTTGATTACTTCAATGGAAAGCAATAGAGATGTGATACATATTCTTAAAAGTTATTTGAGAAGAAATAAAGTAAAAAAGACCATTGAATTTTAATATTAAAAATGAAAAACCTAATATTTATCTTATTCTTACTTATTTATTGTAATCTTTTTTCACAAAAAAAAAAGGTCTATAAATTTGGAAGCATTTCTCAATCGGAATATGAATTAAAACTATACGAAAAAGACACTACAGCAAATGCTGTTTTTCTATTTGAGTATGGTGCAACTAAATTCAAACAATCAAATAGTGAAGTTATAATAAGTACTAAATATTATGCTAAAGTTAAAATATTTAAAAAAGAGGGTTTTGAAAATGCGACAATAAAGATACCTATTTATAATAATAGCAATGCGTCAGAAAAAGTTATAGACATAAAAGCAATTACTCATAATGGAATGATAAAAACTTCATTGTCTAAAAAAAATATTTTTACCGAAAAAATTAATGAGCATTGGTCAGAAGTTAAATTTACAATGCCAAACTTAAAAGAAAATAGCATAATTGAATACGAGTATACTTTTGAGACTCCATTTAAATTTAATTTTAAAGGATGGGAATTCCAGACCAATATACCTAAAATACATAGTGAATTCTATGCCTTAATTCCTGGTAATTTTGTTTACAACAGAAGGTTAAATGGTTTTCATAAATTATCAAAAAATGAATCTAAAATAAAGAAAAGTTGTTTTAGGATAACTGGCATATCAGCAGAAGCCGATTGTGAAGAGGTTTTTTACACTATGGATGATATACCTTCATTTATAGAAGAAGATTTTATGACCTCTAAGGATAATTTTCTATCTGCCATTAAATTTGAATTGTCTGAATTTAGAGGATTTGATGGGTCTAATTATAAATATACTAAAACATGGCAAAGTGTAGATAAAGAATTTAAAACGGATAAAAGTATAGGACGACAATTAAGAAAAGTTGATTATTTAGAAAAACAGCTTTCAGAAGACCTTATGTTAGGTGCTAATGATATTATAAAAGCTAAAAAAGTTTACGCATTTATACAAAATCACTTTACTTGGAATAATAAAACTAGGTTATTTAGCGAAGTAAATGTAAAAGAGGCGTTTAAAAATAAAATTGGCAATTCTACTGAAATAAATATTGCCTTAATTAATGCTTTAAATGCAGTTGGATTTGAAGCCAATATTGTGCTATTGTCTACAAGGGATAATGGGGTGCCGACGAAATTATATCCCATTATGTCTGATTTTAACTATGCTATTGCCCAACTTACTATTGGAGATCAAAGCTTTTTACTGGATGCAACCGACAAATTATTACCATTTGGAATGTTGCCATTCAAAACTTTAAATCACTATGGGCGGGTGATGGATTTTAAAAAAGGGAGTTATTGGACAGATATAAAGGCTAAAAACAATACTAGAACACTGGTGTCCATGGATTTAGAAATAGATGAAAATGGTAATTTTATTGGAGTTATTAAAAAATCATTTTCCGGATATAATGCATATGATCAAAGAGAAAAAATCAACGCTATATCAGAAGAAAATTATTTAAATGAAATAGAAAATGATGATAGGTTAATCATCAATTCTTACGAAAATTTTAATGTAACTCAATTAGATAAAACGCTAACAGAAGTATATAATGTTATATTGGAGAGTAATCTAAGTCAAAATTTAGTCATTCTAAATCCTTTTATACTTACCAAAATCTCAAAAAATCCATTTAAACTGAATCAAAGATCTTATCCCATTGACTTTGGTTATCCCAGAACTTTTCAATATGTGCTAAAGTTAAATATCCCTGAACATTATAAAATAAAATCATTACCTGAAAACAAAGCATTTAAATTACCCAATAATGGTGGTAATTATATTTTTAGCATAGATCAAAAAGAAAATGAAATTAAAGTATTATATAAATTTTCAATTATTAGAAGTTACTTTATTCCTGAAGAATATCCATATCTCAAAGAATTTTATAAGCAAATCATTAAAACTCAGAATTCTTTAATAACTTTAGAGAAAATTAAATAATCAAATTGAGGGACAAAACTAACAAATCATCTCACTGGAGAGTCAAATTACATGAGGTCATTTATGGTACACATACCCCTGCGGGAAAATTATTTGACATTATACTGTTGATCGCAATTTTGACAAGTATATTACTTGTCATGTTAGAAAGCGTCAAGAGTTTTGATGCCAGATATCATAAATTTCTTAATATCTCGGAATGGGTTATTACTATATTATTTAGTTTAGAATATATTGCTAGAATCATTTCAGTTAAAAAGCCTTCAAAATATATTTTTAGTTTTTATGGTATCATAGATCTTTTATCTACAATTCCTAAATATATATCATTAATATTCGCAGGATCTCATGCTTTAGTAGCACTGAGAGCTTTGCGACTACTTAGAATGTTCAGGATACTAAAATTAGCAAGGTATTTAGGGGCTTCTAATAGTTTGGTAAACGCTTTAAAAGCAAGTAAAGCAAAAATAGCGGTCTTTTTATTTACAGTACTCATTTTAGCAATTATCTTAGGAACCATTATGTATATGGTGGAGGGTGATGAAAGTGGTTTTACCAGTATTCCTACTAGTGTTTATTGGACCATTGTTACACTGACCACTGTGGGTTATGGCGATATTGCTCCGCAAACTCCTATAGGTCAGCTCATTGCTACATTTATAATGATAATTGGTTATGGTATAATTGCTGTTCCTACAGGAATTGTATCAGCAGAAATTGCAACTTCAAAAAAGCAAGAATTTGATGAAGGACGTTCTTGTGAAAGTTGCGGTGCTGACATTATGAGAGATGATGCCGACTATTGTAGAAAATGTGGACATAAATTAAATGATGAATAATTATCTAATTACTATAGTTGGGCCAACAGCAATTGGCAAAACTGCTTTGAGTATTACGATTGCTAAACATTTCAATACCGAAATTATTTCTTCTGATTCTCGTCAATTCTTTAAAGAAATGAATATTGGTACAGCAGTACCAAGTAAAAAAGAATTGTCTGAGGCTCAACATCATTTTATTCAAAATATTTCAATACAAGACAATTATAGCGTTGGTCAATTTGAAAAAGAGGCTATTGATAAACTCAAAAAATTATTTCTAGAACACAATATTGTGGTTATGGTTGGTGGCAGTGGTTTGTATGTTGATGCCATTTTAAAAGGATTAGACAATTTTCCTGAAGTAGATAAACAAATCCGTAAAGATTTGAAGTTTAAATTAGAGAATGAAGGCATCATTCCGTTACAAGAACAATTAAAAGAATTAGATGCTGATATCTATCAAAATATAGATATTGAAAATCATCAAAGAGTGATAAGAGCCTTAGAGGTTAGTATTGGTACCGGTAAACCTTATTCATCATTTTTAACAGATAAAACCAAACTACGAAATTTTATTCCTATCAAAATAGGATTAACTGCTAATAGAGAGATCATCTATGATAGAATTAACCAACGTGTTGATCAAATGTTAAACAATGGACTATTAGAAGAAGCAAAAAAATTACAACAGCATAAAGAATTAAATGCCTTACAAACAGTTGGATATAAGGAATTATTCGAATACTTTGATGGCAATTGTGAATTAGACTTTGCTATTTCTGAGATTAAAAAAAATACCCGCCGTTTTGCGAAACGACAGTTAACTTGGTATAGAAAAGATAATGATATTCAGTGGTTTGATTATAAAGATGATAAACAACGAATTTTTGATTATATCAATCAAAAAATATAGATTCTTGAGAATATACCATATGATCGCTTTGTCATTCCCGCGAAAGCAGGAATCCATTTTATACACTTGTCTAGCTTCCTGCCTTCGCAGGAATAACAGTACTTTCTATCAAAAAATGAATAAATGATCAGTATCATAAAAATAAACTAGCTAAAAAATTAGTATTTTTAAGCACTAAAAAATTCAAATAATGACTCACGATTACGTAGCTATAGACACCTTAAAATTTTTATTATACAATGTACATAAAGTTGAAGATCTATTACAGAAAGAACGCTTTAGTGAATATGATAAGACGTCTATTGATATTTTTATTGATTCGGTAAAAACATTTTCTGATACTGCATTACATCCTTTCATTAAAGAAATGGATGAAAAACCATCCGTTTTTAAAGATGGAAATATTTATGTACATCCTCAATTTGAAAACATTATAAAAGGTGCGGGAGAAATGGGATTGGTTGGTGCCATTTATGATTTTGATGATGGCGGTATGCAATTACCTTCTACAATTTTTCATGCTGCTTATTTTATTATGGAAGCAGCCAATAATCATGTACCAGGTTACTTTGGGTTAACGGCCGGATCAGCGAATTTGATACTTTCTTTCGGAAACCAAAAACTTAAAGATACCTATGTACCTAATATGCTTGATCTTACTTGGGGTGGTACTATGTGCTTAACTGAACCTCAAGCCGGTAGTTCATTATCTGATGTTACTACATTAGCAACACCCACTGATAAAGATTATTATCAAATCAAAGGGCAAAAAATATTTATTTCGGCAGGAGATCATCAATTTTCAAGCAATTTTGTGCATTTAGTATTAGCAAGAATTAAAGGAGCTCCGGCAGGAACGAAAGGTGTTTCTCTATTTGTGGTTCCGAAAAATCGTCCATCTGAAAATGGAGAATTTACCTATAATGATGCTGCTATTGCAGGAGAATTTGAAAAAATGGGACAAAAAGGCTATTGTACTACACATATCGTATTTGGTGACAATAATGATTGTAGAGGCTGGCTTGTAGGAGAAGCAAATAAGGGCTTATCCTATATGTTTCAAATGATGAATGAAGCACGTATTGCAACCGGGCGTATGGGAGCGGGTATTGCTTCTGCCGCCTATTTCTCATCGTTAAAATATGCTAATGAACGACCTCAAGGAAGAAAACTAAATAAATCTGGAAAAAAAAATACAGATGAAGAGCAAACTTTAATTATCAACCATCCTGATATTAAACGAATGCTATTTACTCAAAAAGCAATTGTTGAAGGTTCGATGAGTTTAATATTTCAGACTGCAACTTATGTAGATAAAGAAATGACAAGCACTAATGCTGAAGAAAAGGAAAAATACAATTTGCTATTAGAGCTGCTAACCCCTATTGCCAAAACATATCCGGCTGAACAAGGTATTCAATCAATTAGTAATGCCGTTCAAATATTAGGTGGTTATGGTTTCTGTTTTGATTTTATGCCACAACAATATTATAGGGATATTAGAATTATTGCTTTATATGAAGGCACAACCGGAATCCAATCATTAGATCTTTTGGGTAGAAAAATCACCATGAAAAAAGGAAAAGCCCTTGAATTATTAGCCATCGAAATTCAAGAAACAATAACTGCTGCTTCAGCCTTTGTCGATTTAAAACCTTATGCCAATACGCTTTTAGAAAACTTAGGTTTGGTACAAAAAGTAATTGGATCTTTAATGCCTCACGCCATAGAAGGGAATTATGAGCGTTTTCTTGCTGATGCAACCGTATTTATGGATTTTTTCGGTACCATCGTCATTGGATGGCAATGGCTAAAAACAGCCGTTATTGCTAGACAGACAATAAAAGATGGAAACGGAAACCAACCAATAGCATTTTATGATAGTAAAATACATACCATGAAATTTTTCTATACTTATGAAATGCCTAGAACCAAAGGATTGGCTAAAACTTTGATGAATGATAAAGAATTAACCATTAAAGTTTCAAAAGAGTTATTTTAACAAAAAATCAAAAAACAAGACTATAACTTATATTACCTACAAGGAAATTTTATAACCGTTTGAATAACTGATAATTATCATTTTTTACAAAAAATAAGCTTTATACTTTTGACCAGAATTAAATGTAACCAATCTTTTTTATAGCAATTTTCTTATTTTTAATGAAGCATATTGGTTATTAAAGAAGCTGGCCATAGGGGCCAGCTTCTTTTTTTTATCTTCAAAAAAATAATTCTATTTTTTTTGGTAACTTGTAGGCAACCAATATACCTTAATTCATTATGATGAAATTTGACTCCCCGCTGGCTGCTTTTCTGCATTGGGAAAAAAATATTCCGGAAAAAATTTTTTTACGGCAACATATTAATGGTAAAATTAAAAGCTATACTTTTAAAGAAAGTGGAAATGAAATTAGACGTATTGCTACCGTATTAAATACATACAATTTTCCTCCACAAAGTAAAATTGCCTTATTATCAAAAAACTGTGCACATTGGATACTAGCAGATTTGGCAATAATGATGTCTGGCAATGTTTCTATACCAATTTACCCAACATTTCAGGCCAATTCAATTCAATATGTATTAGAGCATAGCGAATCTAAAGCAATTATACTTGGAAAATTAGATGATTATGAATCTCAAAAATCAGCAATTGGTGATATCCCAATAATAAGTGTTGCATTATACGGTTTAAATGAAGGGAATACATGGGAAGATCTGATCAAAGACAAAGAGCCACTACAAAATATACCGGAGCAAGATCATGATAATCTTATTACGATAATATATACTTCTGGTACCACAGGAAATCCTAAAGGGGTTATGCACACCATTGGCAGTTTTACCAATGCTTCGAATACCTTTTTAGATAACTTAAATTTACCTACCCATCCAAAATTTTTCTCCTATCTTCCACTCTCTCATATAGCAGAACGTGTGGGTATAGAGATGAGTAGTTTATTTAGAGGTGCCACTATTACTTTTTCTGAATCATTAGCCACTTTTGCAAATAATCTAGAAAGTACACAGCCCGACCTGTTTTTTGCCGTACCTAGAATTTGGGCTAAATTCCAGGAAAAAATAGTAATGGGAATGCCTCAAAATAAATTAACCAAATTGTTAAGAATTCCTATAATCAATTCAATTGTAAGAAAAAAGATTAAGAAAAAATTAGGATTATCAAAAGCCATGCTTATTTATTCAGGAGCTGCTCCTATTGCCTCAAGCCTTCTCAAATGGTACAAAACTTTAGATATTACCATTTTACAAGGTTATGGCATGACTGAAGATTGCATTCTTTCTCATAGTAATACGCCAGATGACAATAAAATTGGTACTGTTGGTAAAACCACTAATGGGGCAAAGGCCAAATTATCTCCAGAAGGAGAAATTTGTATACTAAATGATTGTTTAATGAAAGGGTATTATAAAGATCCTGAAGAAACAGCTAAAACATTTGACGAAGAAGGCTATTTAAAAACAGGTGATGTAGGTGAATATGACCATGATGGCTACCTTACAATTACCGGACGTGCTAAAGATCAGTTTAAAACGGATAAAGGTAAATATATCTCTCCGGCACCGATAGAATTAGAACTTTCTAAATGTCCGGATATAGAACAAGTATGCATTGTGGGTATGGGTATCCCTCAACCCATATTACTGGTCATTCCTTCAATAGAAGGGAAAAATAAAAATAAAAAAGAACTCAACAAATGTTTAGTCAAAGCCATAAAAGAAATAAATCCTACCCTCGAAAAACATGAAAAAATTGCAAAAGTTGTTATTATGAAAGAGGATTGGACGGTTGAAAACGGGCTCATGACACCTACGCTTAAGGTAAAAAGAAATCAGATAGAAAAAATACATATGCCTATGTATACATCATGGTTTGATTCTGATAAAGAAGTAATTTATGAATAAATATGAAATCTATTAACATAACCCAACTTACAGTTCTACATTTTTCAATCTTTTGAGATGTCAGTTATTCAATGAATTCATCAAATAATTATGTAGTATATGAAAGCAGTATTCTGTGAATCCTTCGGTGCCATTGAAAACCTTGTGATTGAAGAAACACCATCATTCAAGCCTAATAAAGGAGAAGTTATTATTGATGTAAAAGCATGCGGACTTAATTTTCCTGACACCTTAATTTTCAAGGAAAATATCAGTTTAAACCTGACTTGCCTTTCTCTCCGGGTGGAGAAATATCTGGTACAATTAAAGAAATAGGTGAAGGTGTTACACATTTTAGTGTTGGTGATAAAGTGATGTATGGAGCTGTTTTTGGTGGTTTTGCAGAAGAAGTTAAAGCTAATGCTAAGGCTGTTCTCAAAATGCCTCCAACAATGGATTTTATAACTGCTGCTTCGTCAATGTTAACCTATGGCACCTCTTATCATGCCTTGATAAATCGAGCCAGTTTAAAAGCAGGAGAAACCTTATTGGTTTTAGGTGCTGCAGGCGGAGTTGGCACAGCAGCCATACAAATCGCCAAAGCAATTGGTGCGACAATTATTGCCGCCGCTTCTACAGATGAGAAGTTGGAGTTCTGCAAAGAAAATGGTGCTGATTTTACCATCAATTATACACATGAAAATCTTAAGGACAAGGTAAAAGAATTGACTAATGGTAAAGGTGTTGATGTTATTTATGACCCTATTGGGGATAAATATACAGAACCTGCATTGCGGACAATGGCTTGGAAAGGTAGGTATTTAGTAGTAGGCTTTGCCGCAGGTAACATCCCTAAAATTCCGTTAAATATAGTACTACTAAAAGGTTGCCAAATTGTTGGTGTATTTTGGGGTGCATTTGTAAAAAATGAACCTCAGCAAAATGCTGAAAATATGATGACCATAATAAACTGGTTTGCTCAAGGAAAATTAAAATCGAAAATTCATGGAGCATATCCGTTGGAAAAAGTTGTGGATGCCATGAAAGCGATGACCAATAAAGAGGTAAAAGGAAAAATAGTTTTGATACCTAATCCGTTATAAAAAAATTACTCTGCTGTGCCATGTCCACTTACTTCGTAATAACGTTAAATTAATCATTGTACAATTTATATTTTCCAACCGTACACCACTATTTACAAATTTGAAGGAGCAGGGATTATTTATTCTTATTGGGATGTTGTCTAGTATCAAAAACGCGTACAACATAGATTTTAAATATTCCTTCCCGATAGGTAATTTTACAATGATGTTGTAGAAGTTTACGGTAATCGTAGTTTAGGTGAATAAAAGCATCATCAATTGCACCTATTTTTGAAGTATCCACATTTTCATGTTCCAATACCTCTGTCTTTTGACGAAGCTCCATTACTATTTGTCTTGCTTTAGAGTGTCCATAAAGATCAATATAAAACTTTGTGATTTTCTCTAAATCTTTAGCGGCTCTTGATGTCCACACTATTGGCTTTATTCTTTTGTCCAATCTTCAATCATTTTTTGAACTTCGCCTTGACTATGTAAACGCCCTGATTTAATATCTTCTTCACCTTCGGCAATCATTTTGTCTTTACGCAATTGCTCTACATAAGCTTTGGCCATTTCATAAAACATTTTTACGAACTTATCATCTCCAGTATCTATATACTTATGAAGCTCTTGTTTAATATCTGTTGTACTCATAATAATATTGATTTTATTACTGTAAAGATACAATTTCTGTTCCATTTTTTTGTTGTCGCAATTTTCAACAACTTATTCTTGAACGAATCAATTGGAAGTTATGACTGCTGAGCGAAGTCTCCTGACTTCATACAATTACTAATCATATCAAAAAAACTTAAACTTTAAACCTAAATTAGTATTAGAACTTTATCATACGGGTTAAATTCATATTTATTATTACTGATAAATATCATTTGATACTTTATTTTTAATTTTTAGTTTTATAAACGATAATTATAAACAGTAGTATCATGAAAAAAATAATTTTACCAACCGACTTTTCCGATAATGCAAACAATGCGGTACACTATGCTCAAGAATTATTTAAAGATACGGCTTGTACTTTTTTCTTATTAAACACCTATACACCTATTATCTATAATTACGATTATCAAATGAATACCGGTGGTTATTTAGGAGATGTAGTAGATGTTATTATGAATAATTCAAAAGAAAAACTAGAAGAGCTTCAAAAAGAGCTTGAAGATAAATATAAAAATCCGAAGCATCAATTTGAATTGATATCCTCATTTAGTTTACTTACAGATGAAATTGATGAATTAGTAGCCAAATACAATGCAGATTTGATCATAATGGGTACTAAAGGAGCATCTGGAGTTAAGGAAATATTATTTGGATCAAATACCATACATGTTATTAGAAAAGTAAAATGTCCAGTATTGGCAATCCCAGATGGATATTTCTTTGAAAAACCAAAAGATATTTTATTTGCTACCGATTTCAAGGTAAGTTATATTAAAGATCATCTAGATAATCTGAAATCTATTGCCAAATTGTACAAATCGACAGTGCATATACTTCATATTTCTGCAGGTAGAGCATTAAACGATAAAGAAAGTGAAAATAAAGATGAGTTAGATAAATTATTAACCCCTGTAAATGATGCATTTTATACAGTTGATGATCAAGAAGTTCCTCAAGCAATTAATGAATTTCAAAAAACAACTTATGTACAATTGTTAATGATGATAAAAAACAAGCATACTTTTTTAGAAAATTTATTCTTCAAAAAAGTAATCAATCAAATTGGATTTCACTTAACCATTCCTTTTTTAGTAGTGCCGTCCGAATTTTAAATAATTCAATATGAAGAAAGTATTGATCCCAACTGATTTTTCTGACAATGCTTGGGATGCATTGCAGTATGCTATAAGATTATATGATGACATTCCTACATGCTTTTATATTTTAAACACCTATCAAGTAAGCACTTCAAGAACCGCTAATAACATGCACAAAGAAAGAGACACGCACATGTATCGTCTTTTGAAAGAAGTATCAGAAAAAGAATTGAAAAAAATTAAAACTTATTTGAATGATAATTTATTAAATGATAAGCATGAATATAGAATGATATCAAAAACAGGATCACTATTAGATATTACTAAAAAAATTGTGTCAAGTAAAAATATTGACATAATGGTTATGGGAACTTCCGGTGCCACGGGTGCAAAAGAAATATTTATGGGAAGTAATACAGTAAGAGCAATTAAAAATATTGATCTGTGTCCCATTATGTCTGTACCTCATAAATATGAATATGAAGAACCTGAAAATATAGTATTTGCTACTGATTTCAAAAGACATTTTAATGCTATAGAATTAAAATGTTTAATAGAATTACAACTATTACACAATTTCAAAATAAAGATCATTTACGTAAATAAGGGTCAGGGTTTGAATTCTGTACAACAACAAAACATTGCTGTATTCAAAGAGTACTTTGATGATGAAGTTGTGTCTTTAGAGGAAATAATAACTGATAATTCTATAGCTGATACTATTAATGATTTTACAAAAAAACAAAAAATGAATATGGTGTGTTTATTAAATTATGAACATAGTTTTATAGAATTAATAACACATGAACCCATTGTTAAAAAAATAAGTTTTCATAGTGCAGTGCCACTATTAATTATACCCGTTTAACACAATAAATTTAAAATTATGAAAAAAATAGGTGTTTGGTTAGATAAAGAAAAAGCTCATATTGTTTATCTTGAAAACAATAATGAAAAAATGGAAACTATAATTTCTGAAGTTGAAAACTTTCGTCCAGTCGGTGGATCAGGTACTAGGTTTAAAGGTGGGCCTCAAGACGTGATTCAAGATAGCAAATTTTCAGATCGAGAAAAACATCAGCTAAAAAGATATTTTAAAAAAATAGCTGAAACCATAAAAGAAGCTGATGCCATAGCCTTATTTGGTCCGGCTGACACCAATTTAAAACTTAAAAAGGAATTATCTGAAAACTATAGTCTACTAGCAAAAAAAATAAAAACTGTTGAAAAGGCTGATAGTATGACTAATAACCAAGTTAAGGCATTGGTAAGAAATTTTTTTAATAGTTAGCATATTATTTAATATTAAAATTTTAGATTTCTATAAACCTAAGGATGCATAACTAATAACGGTACTCTCGTTTTATAGGTTATTTCAGGTGTAGAAGAACCTGTCAATAGCCTGTCAAAGAAAGATTTTTTATTGATAATTTTAGCAGTAATAGCTATACTTTTAATTTGAACAAAACAGTCAATGGCGACTTCAGTTTGTACGTTATCAATATTGTAAAATGAGGGTTTTATTTTATTGAAAAATAAATTCATTTTATTCTTTTTGGAAGTTGTAATATCCATTTTATTATCTTCTAATGTAAGAATATCTAATTTAGAATTAAACCTATTGATTGTATCTACTAAAGGTGCTAGTGAATCTTCTACAAAAGGCTCATCATAATTTGAAACAAAAAGAACAGTATGAGGTTTAATAAATTTGAAATTCTCCGGAATAATTAAAGCCGGACAATCTATATTTCTTATAACGTGTATAGTATTACTGCCAAGAACAACCTCCCTAGCTCCTGTAGCTCCATTAGTTCCTAAAATTATTAAATCTATATCTCTTATTTGGACTGTTTGGTTTACAGCACTTACAAAATCGTCATAGTCACAAATTACTTCAAATGAAAAAATTTCATTTGCATATTTTCTCTTAAATAATTGAACTAGTTGATCTAATCTGGCCTTTGGGTCTTTAATAACAGCATCATATACAGAAGAATTTGATGAAGAAGTCATTAAATTAGCCGTAGTATATTTTGAAACTTTTTGAACATTTAAGATAAAAAAATTAATTGTGCTACCACTAAAAAAATCTAATGCGTAATCAAGTGCATTCTGAGCATTGTCAGAAAAATCGGTCAATAACAATATATTTTTCATAATAAACCTATTGAATAATAAAGTTATAACATGTAGGTTTAAAGGGATATGATAAATATCATAAAATTTGAATACAATCACACTTACTTTTGATACTTACAAAACTAAACTGTTATGTCTAACCTATCTCTAATACAAAAATACAATGTGCCGGGTCCTAGATATACAAGTTATCCAACAGTACCTTATTGGGATAAAAAAGGGATCAGCACAAAAGATTGGCAAAATACTTTACAATACTCGTTTAAAGAAAGTAACGATGAAAAAGGAATTAGCATCTATATTCACCTCCCATTTTGTGAAAGTTTATGTACTTTTTGTGCTTGTCATAAATATATTACCAAAAGACACGAAGTAGAATTACCTTATGTAGAAACCTTGTTAAAGGAATGGGATTTATATGCAAAACAATTTTCAGAAAAACCAATTTTACGAGAATTACACTTAGGTGGTGGTACACCAACATTTTTTGAAGCAAAGAATTTAAAATATTTGATCAGTACTATTTTAAAAACAGTAGAATTGCACAGAGATTATGAATTTAGCTTTGAAGGACATCCTAACAATACTACTAAAAAGCATTTACAAACCTTATATAATCTAGGTTTTACCAGAGTGAGTTTTGGTGTACAAGACTATGCTGAAAGAGTTCAAAAAGCAATTCATAGAATCCAATCATTTGAAAACGTTAAAAATGTAACGGAATGGGCCAGAGATATTGGCTACACATCTATTAGTCATGATTTAATTTTCGGATTGCCTTTCCAAACGGTTGGAAATATTATTGATACTATAAAAAAAACTAGCGATTTAAAACCCGATAGAATTTCATTTTACAGCTATGCACATGTACCATGGGTTAAGGGCGTAGGACAAAGAGGGTTTGATGAAACTGATATTCCTAAAAACGATTACAAAAGAAAACTGTATGAAATCGGTAAATTTATGCTCTTAAATTATGGATATATAGAAACAGGAATGGATCATTTTTCTTTACCGACAGATGCTTTATATCAAGCCTTTGAAAATGCGAACCTACATAGGAATTTTATGGGTTATACTACTAACCCAACACAATTAATGATCGGTTTAGGGATGTCGGCGATAAGTGATTCCTGGTATAGTTTTGCACAAAATGAAAAAACTTTAAGTGAATATCAACAAAGGGTTGAAAAAAATGAACTCCCTATTTTTAAAGGTCATTTGTTGTCTAATGAAGATCTTATTATAAGAAAGCATATACTCAATATTATGTGCCATTTTGAAACTTCATGGAAAGAAGAAGATATGAAATTTAAAGATATTATTAGAGTCATACTTAGATTAAAAGAACTTGAAAAAGATGGTTTAGTTCTGATTACAAAAAATAGGTTGATCGTACCTAAATCTGCCCGAGCTTTTGTCCGCAATGTTTGTATGGCATTCGATTTAAGATTGGTAAGAAATAAACCTGAATCTCAGTTATTTTCTATGACCGTATGATTTTTAAATAGCAAATATATTTAAGAAATGATCTTCTTATAAAAAAATGTGTGTTTTACCCTCACTAACCTCTTTGGATAAAGTGTCAATTGATTTATTGGACAATTCAGCTTCTAGTTGTTTTTTAAAAGGTGAAACTGCATGATGGATTGGACATGGGTTTTCATCACTACAAACCGGTAATCCCAATAAACATTCATGAAATTTATGTAACCCATCAATACTATTAACAACTAAAATCAACGGATTCTTTTTATTTTTCTTTGTTAAATAAAACCCACCATTTCTTCCTCTTATAGATGAAATTATATCATCTTTTGTAAGCGACTGTAAGATTTTGGCCAAAAACGGTGCAGGTATGTCAATTGCATCTGCAATTTCTATTGGACTGTATTTTTTTTCTACACTTGAATGTAACGCTAAATATAATACTGCTCTTATTGCGTATTTACTTGATTTTGATAACATGTTTTTTGTGGTTATTAAAATTCAGTTTTACATTATCAATTAAAAATTCAATTAAAATTTTAAGAATACAAAGTTATATTTTTTTATTAAATAGTATATGGAACAAATTGTTTTTATATCTCCTTAATAAAATTTAAGATAAAATTATCTTCATAATTATATATCCTAATTACCTGCAATACAGATCGAAGAAAATTTGTCAATTCTGACATATAAGCACTCTAAATTATCCAAAATGTATAGCAACTTATCATATAATTAATCCATCTTACTATTGTAAAAAAACTTCAATTTTAGAATTAAAAAAAGAAATTTAGCCGACTAAATGTTCCCTTAACTTCTTTTTAATTTTAATAAATATGAACTCGCAAATCTTAGATGCTGTATGTCAAACATTTACTTCCTTTATTTTGTTGCAAAGGATGTAACAATCATTACATAAAAGACCCTTTTATCTTTTTAAATTTATAAACTGATATTTATCATAAATATGCTTCCTTTAGTTGGGTAGATTTGTAACAATTTAACTAAATCATTAATTAATTATTCACAAAATGAAAAAAATCAATTGGTTTGTCAAAGTTTCTATTGGTATTATATTAGTAACCCTCGGTGTTACTGATATGATGGCACAACAAACGCTTGATGACGTAAAAAAAGCACGTGGTCTTAATGATCAGGATGTGCTATCTGCAGTTAAAACATTCATGCCACGTGGTGGGCGTGATGAGTATTTTTCAATTGTTGGTACCGGTAATTCTGGTACCATGATCGTGTATGGATTACCTTCCATGCGTATTTATAAATATGTAGGCGTATTTTCACCTGAACCTTGGCAAGGTTATGGTTTTGACGACGAAAGTTCTCTAATGCTAAAAAAATCTTCACTTGACAATAGGATTAGCACCTATGGTGATATGCGTTTTCCTGCATTTTCTGAAAAAGATGGAAACTATGATGGTCATTTTGCTTTCTTTTCAGATGGAGCAAATTCTCGAATAGCTTTAATGGGATTAGATGATTTCGAAACAAAACAAGTTTTATCAAATCCCTTGTTTCCAAGTACATATCCTGGTGTTGCGGTTACCCAAAATACTGATTATATCATTCAATCTAGTCAATATCCTGCTCCTTGGGATAGCAAAATAACTTCTGAATTTAGATCAGGTGTAACATTTTGGAAATTTGTAGAAGGAGAAAACATTCACAAAAGTAGAATGATTAAAGAAAAGTCATTCACTGTAGAATTACCAACTTATACTTTAGACTATTTCGATGCCGGTAAAAGTAAAAGTGATGGTCTTATGGTTGGTTTAGCCGAAAAAGATAGTAAAAACTATGTATATGTTTTAGACTATACTAAGTTAGCCAAAGCTCCAACTAAAAAAATAAACGATTTTAATGTAGTATCTTTTGCCGAGGCTAAAAAAAATAATGCAGTAGGATTTATTGAGCTTCCTGCTTCAGCCAGTACTGTAAAAGTAACAGCAAACGGTAAATATTTTATTATTGGTGCAGATAATACGTTGGTAGTTGACTTTGCTAAAGTAGAAAGTGCTTTAGCTAAAGGTGATGTTATTGCTTTAGCTGATGTACAAAAAGCAAGTATTGCTATAGGTAAAAATGTTGTTGATATCGCTTTTGATTATCGTAAAAATACCGCTTATGCTTCTGCTCATGGCGATAGTAAAATAGTTCGTTTTAACTATGAAACAGGTAAAACTGATGAAGAGTTAAAATTAAGCTTTAAACCAAGTTTCTTAATGACTCCTCAAGGCATGTCTGCTTCTCCTCACTCAAATTACTTAACTGTAGTTGATAAAGAAGGTTTATATGACAATTATCCTAATGTGGGTCCGGTACGTCCAAGTTTCCAACACTTGATAGATATTTCTTCTGATGATATGGCAGATGTATATACTATGAGTTTGCCTCAAGCAAATATGTATGGATCAGTTGCTGTATTACGTACTACAATTAAACCTATTATTCGTTATCCATTAGGTACCAATACTCGTACCGGTGAAATTTCTCGTTACAAAACGGTTGCAGGACAAGAAAAAATTGAAAGAGAAGGTAATAGAGTTCATATATTTGGAACTCTTATTCGTTCACATATTACTCCTGAAATTGTTACAGTTAATGAAGGTGACGTAGTTACTTTCCACTTAACCAACTTAGAGCGTGCTGAAGATGAAACACATGGATTTACTGTTGATACATATGGTGTTCATGGTAGTTTTGAACCAGGGAAAACGGCTTCTGTAACCTTTACAGCAGATAGACCTGGTATATTCCCTTACTATTGTACAGAGTTCTGTTCAGCCTTACACCTTGAAATGGAAGGAATCTTATTAATTCGCCCTAAAGGATATGTTGATGTAGAACAAAAGGATGTTGTTCTTACAGCTGATCAAATGGCTGAATACAAGAAAAATTACGAAGATAAATTAGTGGTAATAGATCAAACTCAAGATATTATTAATGGTGTAGTAACTTGGTTAAAAGAAAATAATTTCCAAGACTATCCTTATGTTGCTGCCTTAGTTGATGATGCTTTTGATCAATTAGAACAAGCGAAAACATCTAAAGAAAATCATGAGAAATATGCCAAAGAAGGAAAATATAAAGATGCTTTCTTATGGGCAGAACAATACTGGCAGTATCAAGTAAAAACTGCTGATGTAGGTTTACGTGCTAAGAAACTCTTAGGAGAAAAAATAAATAAATAAAAAGTTTAGTCAAATTAAAAAAAATTCAAACAATGAAAAATATAGTATATAAAAAATATGGCTCACTTTTTATGATGGGCTTATTTATAATCACGTTAAGTTTCCTTACGGTAAGCTGCGGTGATAAGGATAAAAAGGGCGATGAATACGCCGGAGGAACAAATATTTCTGGGAAACCTTATGGTAAAGAATCATTTGGTGAGGTTGTAAAACGTAGAGGATTAAATGCTGATGATGTTTTATCAGCAGTAAAGACCTATACACCTGATAATTTAAAAGATGAATATGTAGCATTAAATTCAGGAGGACAAGCGGGTAATTTACCAATGTATGCGATACCATCCATGCGTATGTTAAAATATGTACCTACGAATACACGTCAACCCTACTCTGGTTTTGGATATAGTGAAGAAACCTATGGTTTAATGGAAGATGGTTTTATTGATGGAAAAGAAATTCTTTGGGGAGATACACATCATATTGGTTTTTCTGAAACAGACGGTCTTTATAACGGAAAATGGGCAACTATCAATGACAAAGCCAATCCGAGAATTTTTATTTACGATTTGAATGACTGGCATGTAAAACAGGTAATAAACAGTCCTGTTTATCGTTCTAATCACGGTG
>Ga0209633_10000702_pt1 | contig 37850 bp, 40 predicted proteins | sample Cruoilmetagenom1_FD_187290 | JGI IMG/M metagenome (GOLD analysis project Ga0209633, IMG submission 187290) | Oil polluted marine microbial communities from Coal Oil Point, Santa Barbara, California, USA - Sample 1 (SPAdes) (version 2) | ecosystem: Environmental > Aquatic > Marine > Oil seeps ...
ATATCAGTGCGCCTAACAAATTCTTTGGAATTTACGAGTGGACAACAACGGCCGCTACTCAAAATTACCCAACTGCAAAATATCAGGACACGGTAAGCAATCTGTTTACCTGCCCTTAACATACACGAACGCTCTTTAGTTTAAGTATTTTGTATAGCGCGGTAGGCGGAGTCGCATACTTTTTTAGAAACTTCACGGGCGAAGTTAATGAGATCAAGGATATTGAGCAAGGCGGATCATCCAGCGGTAATCCGTAAATCGGCTTTTATTTTTGTCACTCTATGTTTTGATTTAGCGGGTAGTACAGCTAAAAACATATTTTATTGTCACGCCAAACTTAGCCTATTCTTCAGCCGTTGGCGGCGTAAGGGTAAACCCGAGCTGTTTGTAGACAGAAGCCATGTTTATATAAAGCCACTCTTCTGATATCTCGCCATCAGTAATTTGGGAGATTAAAACTGCTGAAACTTTTACAGTCTTTTTTGTAGGGGGTAAATCTCCTCTGGGACCCATATTAGTTCCGGTAAAAGTTATCTGCGTAGTAACTTTATTACCGTCTATACTCATGTGGTCGGGCTCAAACTTCATATCGGGATAGGCTATCCTGAGGTATCTCAAGTAATCCATCAGAGCTACGGTGCCATCAAGCTCTGAATTATCCTGATCGACAAGATGGACTTTAATATCCGTGGAATAGAGCTGATCGGCTATAGCGGAATTACCCGTGTTCCAGACCATAAGACTCTGCTTAACGAGCGACTCGGTATCCCCTCTGGATTCCGCACTGAGGGGCTGAGAATTGCCTAATATTAGAACAACTAGAAGTATAAATAGCGGTAATACGGCTCTTAAAGAATATTTTTTCATTGCATATGGTCCCCCTTAAGTTCGCTATTGAAATCTTAACAAACAGGGACTTTGAATGCAATAGTTATTAAATTTGAAGTACTCGCGAGGTTATCCTATTAAGTCAAAGGCGGGTTAAGCATCCGAACAACTCCAATATAGCACCTTTGTCAAGATATATCATGACTTATCTTGATAACAACGAAAAAACATATCATCATTCTCTCAGATATTGATTTTTCTGTTTCAAGGGGTTTAATAAATACCCCATGGGGATGAAGTTAAAGAACGTTGTCCCGCTCGGGAGGTCGTTTGATGAGTACAGACTCATGTTCAACCTTTCAAGACGGGACCGGGACAAACGCATAATTGGCGTTGGGGACGGACCTGCCAGCTTTAACGCTGAGATGCACGCTATGGGAAAAACTGTGGTCTCTGTAGACCCCATATATATGTTCAGCGCAAAGGACATCAAGCATAAATTTGACAAAGTAGTCGACAATATAATTGAGCAGGTCCGCAACACTCCCGGCGACTGGACATGGAGCTATCACATGTCTCCCGATGATTTAAAACAACACCGAAAAGAGGCGTTAACCAAATTCAATGCCGACTTTGAACAGGGAAAAAAGGAGGGGAGATATCAGACAGGGGAGCTGCCCTCGCTGGAATTCCAGGATAGAACTTTTGATATAGCGCTCTGCTCGCATTTCCTCTTTCTATATTCTGAACACTACGATTACAACTTTCACAAAGCTTCAGTTTATGAAATGCTAAGAGTATCGGAGGAGGCCCGTATATTCCCGCTCTTAGATCTTATGATGAACCGCTCACCCTATATCGAGCCCTTAACCGAAGAGCTTGAGAGGGACGGTTTTATTGTAAAGTTCAAGAAAGTGCCCTACGAAATACAGCGGGGCGGCAATGTGATGATGTGGATCTACAAGAAACAGCCTCATAGAAAACTACTTATCTGACCCCGCAACAAACTTCTCAACACCCCCCTAGCCTTTCTTTAATATCCAACTCGATTTTGTACTGCTCCTTTTTAGTCGAACCCGGTTTAAGTTGGAATGCGGGCAGCGCCCGCTAGCTAACTATTTCTAAATTACTACGGAGGTATGGTGAGAGCCTAGAGCTTCAATTCAACTTGGGAGATTTTTTGAGCTAGTGTGGAAGCACGCCCTGCGTGCAAAAAAGGAGCCGAAGCTCCCTTTTTGTCTTTTAGGTCATTCTAAACCATGTCCTGAATTTATTTCAGGGTGACACATTAAATTTAAGCGGTCATTTTCCTTCTTCTCATAACCATAAATCCTACTATTCCAAGAATAGAGCCCATTGCTATTAATCCCCATTCGGATAGGGTCGGTGTGTTTATTGGTGGTCTCACCCAGATTTTCTCAACCGTATTTGATTCTTCGACCATTTCACTTATTTCACTAAAGAAAGAGGCGACAATCATATCGGTACCCGGAAATCTATTACCACCCGTGTATGTCCATGAGACTTCGCCATCCGCGTCAGTTCTACAGTCGTCATTTGGAGAGCATTCACCGTTATCGGGTATGCTCACCAGTCCAGCGTTGGGACCGGAGATTACTTCAAATGTAACAAAAACGCCTGGTTCCGGAATGCCGTCTATATCAATTGTCGCCGTAACTGTGTGATCGGTTAGAAGATAATTAGTCGCAGTATTAGGAGATAGATTTATAAATTGTGATGGTGGTGGTGATGGTGTTATGGCAATAGCACCTGGGTTAGACCCTACCGGTATAGATGGGACAACAACCGTGTTGGGCGAAGTATCAATTACGGAGACATCGTTGGAGCCAACATTAGTCACATAAGCATGCGTACCATCAGGTGTTATGGCAATACCTTCTGGGGTAGACCCTACCGGTATAGATGGGACAACAACCGTGTTGGTCGAAGTATCAATTACGGAGACATCGTTGGTGACAAAATTTGCCACATAAGCATGCGTACCATCAGGTGTTATGGCAATGCTTTGTGGGGCAGTACCTACCGGTATAGATGGGACAACAACCGTGTTGGTCGAAGTATCAATTACGGAGACATCGCCGGAGTTAACATTTGTCACATAAACATGCGTACCATCAGGTGTTATGGCAATACCACCTGGGGAAGACCCTACCGGTATAGATGGGACAACAACCGTGTTGGTCGAAGTATCAATTACGGAGACATCGTTGGAGAGAACATTTGTCACATAAGCATGCATACCATCAGGTGTTATGGCAATACCACCTGGGATAGACCCTAGCGGTATAGATGGGACAACAACCGTGTTGGTCGAAGTATCAATTACGGAGACATCGTTGGAGAGAACATTTGCCACATAAGCATGCGTACCATCAGGCGTTATGGCAATGCTTTGTGGGGAAGACCCTAGCGGTATAGATGGGACAACAACCGTGTTGGTCGAAGTATCAATTACGGAGACATCGCTGGAGTTAGCATTTGTCACATAAGCATGCGTACCATCAGGTGTTATGGCAATACCTTCTGGGGCAGTACCTACCGGTATAGATGGGACAACAACCGTGTTGGTCGAAGTATCAATTACGGAGACATCGTTGGAGCTAACATTTGCCACATAAGCAAAAGGTTGAGCAAATACTGAACCTGTACAGATTAAAAAAACAATCAATGTTGACAACAATGAGACTAATTTATTAATCATCCTTATCCTCCAACTTATCCTTATCCTCCAAAAATAATTACTATTTGTGATAAAAAGAAATAAACACTGATCCTGCTTGATTAAAAAAACACTAAATTTCTTCATCAATTATCGCATAATCATGTATTTTTTCAACGACATTTATTCTATTCAGTCAGGCAGAACTTTATATGAATTATTCTTTTTGTAGTATCTTACGAGCTGGTGTTCTATATCCATGTGCTGAGTGAAGATAACCGCATTGAGTTTTTATTAGCTTAATTCTATTAGCATCTTAATGGGGAGCAGTATAATTTTATCCCCTAAATTCCAGATATTGTTTTCATTCTAATGCGAAGTGTTGTATTTTTAATATATAACGTTTTCAAAGGAGACGGACTTGTCGGAAATAACACTTGATCACCACCTATTCTCTTTTGGAGAAGGCGATGTTGAGGCAATGCTGGAGGACTATACTGAGGATTCTATAATTATTATCCCAAACGTAGTAATTAGAGGACTTGATCAAATCAGGGATTTTTTCACGAACCTTACAACGGAAGTGCTCCCTCCGGGGTGTAATTTTGAGCTGCTCGAAAAAGTGGTTGAGGGCAACATTGGCTATCTAGTCTGGCATGCGGAATCAGACGGCTACAAGATACCATATGCATCTGACACCTTTGTGTTTGAGGACGACAAAATACTCGTTCAGACTGTTGCTTTCATTCTCCATGAAAAGGAGTAAAGTCGTAAGACAGATTAATAAATGAGTATTGAAAAGACACTTGCTCCCCAAACGCTCAGAATCGAGATATGGATGAAGGATAATATGGAATGGTCTCTTGATGGGGACGGCTCCACGCTCCAGTATCAGCAAGCGGCAATTAAAATCCGCTCACTTTTTAAGGGTGAAGATGAGCTAAAGCTAGTCATAAATAAGGACAATGTGAGTACGGTCAAAAAGGATGAAGCGCTTGAGGTAGTTAAAAGTACCATTTCAAATCAGGATATTATGCTTTGCGATGAGAATTTCACCCGAATGATGGTGTTTTTTTACTTGAGTAAGGTAGAATAACTTTTAATACTGATTTTAGCGCCACAAAGTACTCAAACCATGATTTTACTTCTAAATAGCTGGACAGATAATTGAAATTCGCTGCTATAGACGTCGGATCAAACGCCGTAAGGCTCCTATTTACACAAGTCTTCGAGAACAAAGACGAGACATTTTTTAAGAAAGACTCTCTATTCCGTGTGCCTATCAGACTTGGGGAAGACGTTTTTGTAAAACGGAAGATTTCCGAGAAGAAAAAGGACAGCCTCATAAAAACCATGATGGCGTTTAAATATCTGATAGAAGCCTACGACCCGCTCGACTATATGGCAATCGCCACGGCCGCGATGAGAGAGGCTGAGAACTCCCGGGAGATCGTAAAGGCCATTGAGTCAGAGGCGGGGATTGACCTTCAGATAATTGACGGCCAGCGTGAGGCCGAGATTATTTATTCAAATCATATAGCTGAGAAGTTAGACAAAGAGGGGAACTATTTATATATAGACGTAGGCGGCGGGAGCACCGAGCTTACGCTAATCTCAGGGTCTGTAATTGTTAATTCACATTCTTTTAAACTCGGCACCGTGCGGTTGTTGGAAAAACAGGTTTCAAAAACAGAATGGCAGAGAATGAAGGACTGGATAAAAGAAAACACCTCGGAGTACCCTTCGATTACGGGTATAGGTACCGGAGGGAACATTAACAAAATCCTGAAAATGTCTTTAAAAGAAGAAGGCGAAACCCTGTCTTACAAAAATATTAAAACGATCTACGACTCAGTAAACTCATACAGCTTTGAGGACAGAATCTCAAAACTTAACTTAAGACCCGACAGAGCAGATGTGATTATTCCGGCAACGAAGATATTTCTCAAGACAATAAAATGGGCTGACATTAAAGAGCTCTACGTACCAAGTATCGGACTCTCGGACGGCATAATACACGTACTGTATGAAAAACAAAAGACAATGAAGGGACAGCCGTGATATGTTTCTTATAAATCTCTCTTTAAACCAGGATTATTTGTATAGTTAGAAAATGACAGCTCCTTTGGACAACAGCGAATATTACAATGTACCGGACTCAATCAACCGGGCTGAACTGCTCCGTGGGTTGAAAGCGGATCACAATTTTGTTTCAGACCCGGCGGTAAAAAAGAAAGAGGATTATTTAGATACATTCGACAGGCGTCTTTACCACGACAACCTCGTACTACTTAAAGAAAGCGGCACTTATTACCTTAAAAAACTAAACGACGGCAGCACCCTCGCCCTATTGCCGGGCGGGAGCAAAATAGACGCCAAATTCTGGTGGGAGTTCCCCAAGTGTCACCTCAGACAAGAGCTTAAGCCGCGTATTGATATAAGAGCGCTCCTTTTGCTCGCAAAAGTAGAAAGATCAGTTGAGACACTCAGGCTGCTGAACGAAGATAAGAAGACAGTGCTTTTTGTTTACGTAAAGAATCTAAGAGTGCTGAGCGCCGCGAAAAAACCCACCGCTGTCATCTTGCAGATCAAATCAGTCAGAGGATATGAACAAGAGGCTCAGAGGTTCAAGAAATACCTGCACACCCTGGGACTCAAGCATACCCATGGGGACATACTTTCAGCCACCGGGCAAAATCAGGGGAGATTCCCTCTGAACTACTCCTCTAAGATTAATGTGCACCTTAAACCGAACATGAAAGCGGCCCAAGCGGTGAAAGTTATTTTAGCAAACCTGCTTCAGACAATGAAGGCTAATGAGTTTGGAATAAAAGAGGATATAGACACAGAGTTCCTCCACGACTTCAGGGTTGCTGTAAGGAGAACCCGCTCGGCGCTTACGCAGATTAAGAATGTGTTTCCCCCGGATATAGCCAATAGATTCAAAGAGGATTTCTCCAAAATAGGGAAGGCAACTAATTTGCTCCGCGATCTGGATGTATACCTTTTGACTGAGAGCCGTTATAAAGAGATGCTCCCTGAGGATTTAAGAGCGGGGCTCGACTCCATGTTTAAGTCAAAAGCTCTGAAGAGAAAAAAAGCCTGCAAACAATGCGAAGAGTTCCTTTTGTCAGATTCCTACAAGGAGATCATCAGCGCATGGGAGAGTTTTCTAAAGAGTCCGGACACCAACTCAGAAGAGGCTCAGGATTGTGGGATGCCGATTATAAAAATCGCAAAAAAACATATCCGGAAGAAGTATTCTAAGGTAATAAAACTTGGCGCAAAGATCGACAGCCGCTCACCCTCCCCTATGCTTCACATACTCAGAATTGAGTGCAAAAAGTTAAGATACCTTCTTGAATTCTTCACCTCACTTTTCCCTGAAAAAGATATCACCGTCATTATAAAACACCTAAAGAGACTACAGGACAACCTGGGTGACTTTAACGATCTCTACGTCCAGCAGGAGAGCCTCAAAAACTTTCTAAAGAATCCCCAAACCGGGTATGATCTTCCAAAGAATACCACTCAGGCTGCAATCGGGGGGTTGATCTCTGTCCTCTACCAAAAGCAGGCGAGCGTAAGGAAGAAATTTAAAGAGAACTTTAATGAATTTAGCAACAAAGAAACATCAGCACTTTTTACAAAACTATTTTCCGGAGATTAATTAGTCGCCTCGATGAAAAAAATCGCTATATACAGCATGAAGGGAGGAGTCGGAAAAACAGCCGCGGCTGTGAACCTATCCTATCTGGCGGCAAGCGGGGGCTCCAGCACACTGCTCTGCGATCTAGACCCTCAGGGGGCCTCTACTTATTATTTCCGTATCCGCGCGTCAAAGAACTTCAACACTAACAAATTCATCAAGGGCGGAAAGCATATAGACAAAAACATCAAGGGCACCGATTTCCCCAACCTTGATCTGCTTCCCTCAAAACTCTCATACCGCAATCTTGACCTTGCGCTGGACGCGCTCAAGCATTCCAAGAAAAGACTTAAAGAGATTTTAAAGGAGGTTGAGTACGAGTATGACTATCTATTTATGGACTGCCCTCCGGGAATTTCTCTAGTTTCTGAGAACGTGTTTAACGCGGCCGACGTCATACTTGTTCCGCTTATACCCACCACGCTATCTGAGCTTACTTATGAAAAGCTGCTGAAGTTCTTTAAAAAGAACGATATAGATTCCGCCAAGATTCACACATTTTTCTCAATGGTAGAGTCAAGAAAAAAACTTCATCAGGACACGATGAACAAGCTCCGCCATGAAGTGGGCAATATACTTGAGTCCAAAATCCCCTACCGATCTGATGTGGAGAAGATGGGTATTTACCGTGAGCCCGTCCTTGTATCAAGCCCCCACTCGGACTCGACCCAGGCTTATATTGAACTCTGGGACGAGATAAAAACTCTCTTCTAAGAAACCCCTATGGCCTTTGAGATAGAAAGAAAATTTTTAGTGATTGAGCCGCCGCCCGAAATAGAGAACTATCCTCACAGTGAGATCAGGCAGGGTTATCTCATAGTCACGGATAACGATATAGAAGTTAGGATCCGCAAAAAGGGCGGGCTTTACACAGAGACACTCAAGGCGGGTTCGGGACTGGTACGTCAAGAGTCGGAGAAGGAAATCACAGAGAAGCAGTTTGAGGACCACTGGCCCTTAACCAAAGACAAGAGAGTTCAGAAAGTTAGATATGATATTCAATACAACGGAAAGCTGATTGAGCTTGATATTTACTCAGGCGAACTGCAGGGACTCATAGTCGCAGAGGTGGAATTTAAAAGCGAGCAAGAGAGCAGCCTTTTCATTCCTCCCCAGTGGTTCGGCGAAGAAGTTACCCATGATGAGAGATACAAAAACAAGAACCTTGCCCTTCACGGAAGGCCATAGACGGGCTGCTGAGATATTGTGAAGCTCAGGTGCATTTTGGCGCTATGCCGATTATAAATGGAAGTACATACCGTGTGCATCCATATTGCATAAAAGACATCAAAAAATTAGATTCCAAAACATAAGGAGATTGTATATATGAAGCTAGCCAACAAAACTGCTATTATCACAGGCGGGGGCACGGGGATAGGCAAAGCGACCGCACATTTATTCGCAGAGGAAGGAGCAAACGTTGTAATAACAGGGAGAAGGGAAGAAAAATTAAAAGAAGTGGTTGAAGAGGCAAAAGCTCAAGGTCATACGATTGACCATTTTGTATGCGATGTATCTAAAGAAGAAAGCTGCAAAGCGACTGTGGATTACACAATAGAAAAATACGGACAAGTAGACATTCTCTTTAACAACGCCGGCATTTTAATCCCCGGAGCTACACACGAGACAGAGACTGAGGTATGGAATAAGATTTTTGATATCAATGTCAGAGGCACTTATTTCATGTCCAAGTTTACTATCCCCCACATGCTTGAGCGTGAATACGGAGTGATTGTAAACAACTCATCCGTGGGAGGATTAAAAGCAATCCCTGGAGTGGCTGCGTATATAGCGTCCAAGGGCGCCGTAACTCAGCTCACAAGAAGCATGGCGCTTGAGTACGCGGACAAAGGGATTAGGGTAAACGCCATTTGCCCGGGAGCTATTGAAACACCAATGGTAGTAGACGACTTTTTAGGCAGGGCTGAAGACAAACAAGCGGCAGAGCAGTTCATGATTTCACTTCATCCGATCGGAAGACTTGGCAAGTCTGAGGAGATAGCACATTCAATACTATTTCTGGTGGACGACAATATTGGGTTTATGACCGGCAATATGCTCTCGGTAGACGGCGGCTGGATAGCACGCTAGCGGACAATGTCTGCGGGAATTAAACTCTCTCAGGTCTTCTGAGGTAAAGTTTACAAAGTGGACCTTTAATTAATCAAACAAAAAAACCCCGGCGAAGTTATTTCTAACAACGTCGGGGCTTTTATAACTTCTCTAAACTTATTGAAGTAAACCGTTCTTAGGACTCTGTGCTGTCTGAAGTACCGGTGGTATCTTCAGTCGTGGTGCCTTTGTCTTTTCCGTTGCATGCCAGAACGTCAGATGATGTGATAGCGAAACTTCCTAATGCCAGACCTAGTGCGATTGCCAATGTGAGTACGAATCTCTTCATTATTAATGCCTCCTGCTTTTGGGATAGGTAGAAAGTGTAGCTAACTATCCCATTATTTACCAGCAGTTTATTTTCATACGCAAGATTAAAGAAAGATTTCTCCACTGCGCGTCGAAATGACAGGTGTTTTTTTGTGATTGTAGTACCCGATAACCACCGTCATCTCGAACGGATGTGAGAGATCTAAAGTATTTCATTATTCAGGAACTCCCACTTAGGGTTCTGTTGCTCGATTAGCTCAATTTTCTTATCTCTTCTCCACTTCTTTAGTTCTTTTTCCCTTCTAATAGCACCTAATATAGTTTCGTAAACTTCACAATATACCAAGTTATAACAGTAGTATTTCCCTGTAAAAGAATCTTCATTATTCTTATTTTCATAATGTTCCTGGAGTCTTCTGGATAAATTATTTGTAACACCTATATAAAGTGTCGTTTTGCTTGGGTTGGTAGTTATATAGAGGTAGTAACTTCGCTTAGTCATTTCACAAATATACAATATCAATTGATAGGAATAAAAGCAAAAAGAAAGATTTCTCCACTGCGTGTCGAAATGACAGGTGTTTTTTTGTGATTGTAGTACCCAACAACCCCCGTCATCTCGACCAACGGGAGAGATCTAAGTCTGTAAAAACAAAAGAAAGATTTCTCAATACGCTCGAAATGACGGGGGGATTGTAACGGACAGGATGTCTGAATACAGAAGCAGGCTGTATTAATATTAAGTGATATCTGCTAATTACATCTATTACTTAAAGTTATTTATTAAGTGGAATAAAGCGTTTGATTTTCCCGGTTTCAGGGTGATGAGGTAGGGAATCCACTACTTCAAAGGTGACAATTGGGTTAGCAAGGCCATACTTGTTTAGGTTATTTAAAACTGTATCCTTCATCTCTTTTATATTAGGCTCGCCGTTACATACAAGCTTAATATGTGCGCCCTCTTGTGTCTGAATAATCTGAAATTCTTCGACCTCCTTCTCTTCCTCCAAGATATTACTGTATGAAGTAGGATGAACTTTTACCTCCCCATATAAAAACCAGTTTGTAGCCTTACCAAGTATTCTCACAACTGTCTTGTAGGCTGGATACTCGGGAATTGACGCCCCTATCTCTATAATATCGTCCACCTCGTAGCGTATCATCGGCAAGGATAGATTCGTCAAATTAGTGGCAAGCACTTTGGCTGCGTCCTCTACATTATCGACCGGCTGATTGTTGTGATCTACAACTTCGAGTATCGCCCCGTCCTCACAAATCACCATCCCCGTGCTGAACTCTGTTTCAACACCCATCTGCCCTATCTCGACACATCCCCAGGAATTGCTTGCTTTTACACCCCACGCTTTCATCGAGCGGTTGCGAATATCCTCATCCTGAGGGCCTGAGTTGGTGCAGACCCAACGCGGATGAATGTCCAATTCTCCTTTTAATTGTGCAGCGGCTAATTCCCCAACGGAGGAGGCATAAGCCATAAGATAAGTTGGCTGAAACTCGTTTAGCTTCTCACAAACTTCGGGAATCGGGTCGGTCGAAGCGAGACTAAGTAGATCCATATCAGCAAGCGGCTTGCTCGGAAACACATAGGGGCTCCCGTGAAGAAGCGTCGGAGCTTCAACTGTGGCGAGTTTTATAGGCCCATCGTAGCCGATTTTTTTCTCGTCGTTTATAAGATAGCGGTATGTGTAGCAGATTATCTGTCTGATAAATTCCAGATCCCAGAGAAACACACCTCGTTTTCCGGTTGAGCCTCCAGTGGAAACAAAAAGAAATTCGTCATTGAAAAAGGGGCTCTTTATTTCCCTCTTCCTGACTCCTTCAAGATGCTGCTCTACTATCTCATAAGTGATCCCGGGGGCCGCGACAAAGTCGTCCCAGCGGTCCATATGAATAGTCTTATCATTGGGGGGAAGAGTGGGTAAATCCTCAAGAGTGAAATTATCTATATCGACTGAGCTAAGCACATCTTTATAAAACACTGTGTTTTCTTTTGCAACTCTTAACAGATTTCTAAGCGCTTTTGTCTGATGCTGGCGAAGCTCCTCACGGGTCCAGGATAAGCGCTCTAAGTGCTCGGGCATTAGGTTCTGTACATCACTCCATACATTCTCCATTATTTTTTTATAGTCCATTTTTTTCTCCGCCGTCTTGGATTCAAGGGTTTATTTTAACACATTGATTTTAAGAAAGGATGAACTAATTTTTAATTATTCCACTTTCATTTGCGTCTTTTTTGAAGTACCTCCGTCTATATAGGCAAGAGCAGAAATTGCTTAATCAAACATCGGAGGTTTTAGACATGAGTGAAAAAGAAAAGAGCACAAATTGTGATTGTACCAAATGTGAGTGCGAACCATGCAGATGCGGCGAAGAGAGTAAAGGCTGCTGTTGCTGCGGATAGTCACAAAAAGTTATCAGACTGGATTAGGGTGCACATTATGTATAAAGTGATATATATAGTGTGCACCTTATTAATAGGAAACGTTTCAAATGAAAGAAAACACAGTAGATATATGGAACGAGTTCTCCGGGCAGATTAGGGGTTATTTGCTTAAAAAAGTAAAGCAGGCAGACGACGCTGAGGACCTGCTGCAAGAGATCTTTATCAAAATCCACAGCCGTCTCGGCGATCTGAAAGACGAAAACAAACTCGCCCCATGGATATATCAGATAGTGCGCAACTCGCTTACCGATTACTATAGAAAGAAGAGTCCCGAAACTTCTGAGTTTAATGAAGAAAGCACAGTATCATCAGATAACGGAGCGCCTGACGATATTTACTCTGCCTGCGTCTCAGGCTGCCTTCGTGTTTTTATAGACAGACTGCCGGAGAAATACAGAGAGCCTCTTGTCTTAAGCGACATTAAAGGACTCAAGCAAAAGGACATCGCAGAGCAGATGAATCTATCCTATTCGGGGCTTAAGTCCCGTGTGCAGCGCGGGCGCGAGATGATAAAAGAGATGTTTGTCGATTGTGCTTGCATATCAGAGAATAAAAACGGAAAGCTCCTCTCAGATAGCTTAAACCACGAGAGCTGTGAGATATGCAACCCTTCTACCGGCTAAATACCATCTGAACAACTTACTTCACAGCAAACACAACTTGTATTTAGAATCGTGGTTATAATATTATAGATATTATCTATGGGAGGAAACACATGAAATCTATAATTTTAAGTATCGGATTAGTATTCCTACTGGCTTTGTCATTTGGCTGTGACAGCGACAATAACGTAGCTGCCCAAGATGAAGAACCGGGACCGACAGCTCCGGAACAAATGACTACAGTTAATGGAAGCATAATTGACCCCGGTGAGCAGTGCAGCGGCATGCTTGACGGATTTGAGGTTGGCGATAGCGTTACAGTTCAGCTGGTCCAGGGCTCCCCTCAGGAGATGATGCCCTTTGGAAAAGTAGATAACAACACAAAAGGCACGTCAGTTAACTGTAATTTAAATGGGGTAATTACAGACGAGCTTCCCTTTTCAGCAATGGTCTGCGACTCTGAGAACAGTACAATTGCGGGCTTCACTAACGGGGATTTTATGTCCATTCTTATAAGCTTTACGTGGAAGGATGTGTTTCTTGAAAATCTTTCCAAAAATGTAACTATAATCGCGGAAGATATAGGAGTGATGACGAACACAAAAAACGTCCCATGCGCTATGGCAAAAATTGACAGCCTTACCACATCCAACTGATTAATTTGAATTTTTATTACCTATTCTGAAAAACAGCCTCACTTCCGGCAATTTTAGGTATTATAATAAAGAGTATTAATCGGAGGTGTATAATGCTAGAACCAATTTCAGGATTGCCGGATAACGCTTTGGGATTTACTACGAAAGGGAAGGTAACGTCTGAGGACTATGAAACGGTACTTATCCCGGCTGTAGAGGAAAAACTCAAGCATCACGAAAAAGTTAGCCTGCTCTATCATATGGGCGACGAGTTTGATGGCTTTGAAGTGGGGGCGATGTGGGACGACGCAAAGGTTGGTCTCGCGCATATTACAAACTGGGAGAAGATCGCGATTGTCTCAGATGTGAACTGGATAAAAAAGGCGGGGAAGGTATTCGGATTCGCCATTGATACTATGTCGTCCTCGGGTCATGTAAAAATATTTAACAACGAGGAGCTCGACCAGGCGATTGCATGGATCGGGGAAGGTGAGTAACAAGCTTTAGGCATTCCGCTGTTTAGAATTATTCATAGAAACAAGCTGAGAAATCAGAGACGAATAACCGCTCTGGCACGTTTGATTTCTCTTGTACTATTGTACTCCCCTGAATTAATATACAAAATTCCTATCAAAAATAGCCCGTTCCTGTTAACATTACACACCCTATGAGCGACTCAAACACAATGGAAAAGATTATAGATTTAACTCTGGACAAGAATCCTGAAATAACAGCTATGAAGTTTGGCGAAGAGATCTTTACCTACGGGGATCTGGAGCTCTTGTCACGCCACGCCTCTACCTGGTTCACAGCCCTGGGACTCAAAGGAAAGCCGGTTGCGTTCATGCTGCCTAACGGTTTTGAGATTCTCATTACATACCTTGCCTGCTTTAAATCGGGTGCCGTGGCAATGCCGTTAAATAGGAGATACGCCCCGGCGGAGCTTGAAAAAGTGCTGCTTGATTCGGGCGCGAAATGCCTCGTTATCGAGCTGGAAAAATTATATCTCCTTGATGATATCGACCTGTCCCAAACCTCTGTTGAAACGGTTTATGCCACAGGAGTTGTTCCCAGAGAAGGATCTAAGAATTTCTACACCCTACTTGGCCCTGCCGGTCCCTACGAACAAGCCGAGCACTCCGCCCAAGACCCTGCCGTCATTCTATACACATCAGGTTCTACCGGAGAGCCCAAAGGAGTTGTCCATTCCTATTCATCCGTGGAGGGTATTATAAACTCCACTTCGCTCGCGTTGGACAATGTGAGCAGTGATGACAGGATTTTGATCATTGACCCGCAGGTACACATAAGCGGATTCCTCGAGACATTCACAGGCCTTTATCACGGCGCGACTGTTATTGTTCAAAACGGTTTTAACCTTGAGCGGTTCGTACCCGCACTTGTGAACGAGGGCCCTACTCTCTTGGTTACGCACATAGACGTATACGTAAAACTCCTTGACTCGGGCGTTACAAATAAAAGCACGTTCGCTGCACTAAGGGGTATCTACACAGGGGGAGACTCACTGCCCTCGGCTTTTCAGGCGAAATTCCATGAACACTCGGGATTAATAATTCAGCTCGGCTACGGCATGACCGAGGCCATATGGCTGACTGTAGCAAGAGATGCCGATACGGAAGGTACGGGCACAATTGGAAAAACCCTACCGGGAGTGGAGATTAGGATAGTTGATAAAGAGGGAAAGAACTTGCCGGATGGTGAGGTTGGAGAGATGTGGGTGAAGGGTGCTATGGTGACTCCCGGTTATTGGAAAAACGAAAAAGCGACTGAAGAGGCGCTTGAAGGCGGATGGTTTAAAACTGGCGATTTAGCTTATAGGGACAGCGAGGGCACAATCTACTATTCGGGCCGGAGTAAGGACCTAATTATAAGGAATACTTCGAACATTACGCCCGGTGAAGTGGAGCAGGCGCTCTACAAAAATCCGGAGGTAAAAGAAGCTGCAGTGATCGGAGTTGAAGATGAGAAAGAAGGCCACGTGCCTGTGGCTTTTGTGGTTAAAAAAGAAGGGTCTAGTATATCGGAAGAAGAACTTAAGGAATTTACGGCTACTCAAATCGCAGAGTACAAAGTACCCGCCCGGATCTATTTCATAGACGATATGCCACTTACCTCAAGCGGCAAAATCGATCATAAAAAATTGCATGATTTGCTGCCGAAAGATTAAATAGTCCTATTAAATTCTTACAGATCTAACCTAATATCTAATACTCAAATAAGACTTTACTTCTAACAATATTTATTTTACAATTTAGAAACGGGGGCATACGACAAATTCAATCAGGAGACTGAATATGCCGCATGACAATGAATTCGTTAAAGTGCTTTCTATAGATGGTGGGGGCATAAGAGGCATAATACCGGTCATGGTTCTTGCTGAAATTGAGAAAAAGACCGGTAAAAGAATAGCCACCATGTTTGATTTAATGGCGGGGAACTCTGCTGGCGGAATAGTAACTTTAGGCTTAAACGTAAAAGGCCAAAACGGAAAACCTAAATTTTCGGCAAATAAAATCAGTGATTTCTTTACTAAAGACGGACCGGTAATATTCAAGAAATCACTTTGGAAAAAATTTAGGAGCGGCTTTGGCATAATAGATGAAAAGTATGACCATGAACCTTTAGTTACAGTATTAAAAACATATATGGGAGAGACCAAGCTTAAAAGTAGTGTAACAAATACCCTGATAAGCACATACGATATTTTCAATCGTCATCCTCAGTTTTTTAAAAGCTGGAGTAGTAGCTACTCAAACCATAAGATGAGAGAGATTGCGAGGGCTACTTCGGCAGCACCTACCTATTTTGAGCCTATAAAACTAAAGGTAAAAGGTAAGAACGCAGTGCTTGTTGACGGAGGAGTATTTGTTAACAACCCGGCTGTTTCCGCATATGCGGAAGCAATACGATTACAACAAGAGGGAAAACTTCCTAAAAAACCTATCCTGCTTGTTTCATTAGGAACAGGTGAGTTAACTCGAAAAATCTCCTATAAAGAAGCAAAAGATTGGGGACTCGTCGAATGGGTCAGACCCGTCCTCGATGTTGTTTTTGATGGGGTAAGCGATGCAGTTGATTATCAGTTAGATCTGATTTTAGGAAAAGAGAAATTTTATAGATTCCAGACCAGACTTGTAGAAGGTTTCGACGATTTTGATGATGCTAGCAATACTAATATAAAAACACTAATCCGACTGGCTGAAGCACTAATCGCAGAACGACAGGCAGACATAGATAAAATTTGCCAAATTATCAAATAAGATTTAAGCCTTACTTTATCTGAACCTGATAGCAAAATCGATCATAAGAAGTTGTATGATTTGCTGCCGAAAGACTAAAGAGAGCATTTCATAACTTGAGATCACAAATTGTGATATCCAATCCTAGTGCTAAAATAGCATTTGCCGAACAAGGTGTTGCTATCTGCATTTACCGCTCCCCGTTTTTTACGACCTTCTGTCTGTAGAGCTCTTCTGTTTTTTGCATATGCTGGAGTATCTTTGTCTGCACCTCAATCTGCTGACACATCTTCTCGCCCAGGTCCTTAATAGCGTCCTCGAGTGAGCGCCTCACATACCATAGCGGCACGCCGTCGGCGTCGCGTTTGTCATGCCAGTCGTGCAGGTCATTTACCTTGTCCTTTACCTTGGACACCGCAATCCTCATATCGTTAACATGTTCATTCATTACCGCTCCGTGCTCTTGTGAGGCTCCGTTGGTAAATTTCTTCTTATCCAAAAATCCCAGCACCTCCCTGATGACCATAATCGCCGCTATTAGCCCTACTCCGAGCTCTACTAATCTTCCGTCCATTTAAAATCCTTTGTTAGTTTTGATTTATAGATTCAAGCTGTGAGTCTAGAATTTGATATTCATTCTCCCAGTACTTCCACACTCGTCTGTAGCAATAAAGCGTGTTCAATATTAGCTGATCCGATTTTACTTGCGCATGCGCGAGAGCGCTTAGCTCCCCTCCGCAATTGGGTTGATGATCTTTCAGTTCGGTATAGTGTTTATAGTCGATCTCGGGAGTTACAATTTTAGGCACGCACGAAGCAAGACTAATCAGTATCAGGAAAATCACGCTTAAGTATTTCGTATTTATGCCCCTCATCCGCTTCCTCCCACTCTTTTTGTACGCTATCTTCCTTATCCTCAAGCTCTTTCCTCTTCCAGAGGCCCGCATTCTGAGCCCTTAGCTCAAAGTTCTCTTTCATAGCATCCACATACTTCTTCTCAGTCTGATTCTGCTTTGCCAGTCCAAAGACCTTCCCCAAAACCCAGCCGAGAATGCTTGTGATTATTGAAATTATAGTCATGACAATTTCAGAAAACTCCTTTGTTGTTCCTTCCCCATTAAGGGGGGAAGGTTAGGATGGGGGTGAATATAAAATACTCACTCGGCATCCTCTGTAAGGCTTAGCCCTCCAGCACAGGTGAGGAAAAATTTAGAGCTATGAAGCGGGTCGGGATCCCCCGTACTTTGCATGAGCCAGTGGTGCACGCACTCGTGACTAATGACATCCAAATCCCCGCCTTCGGGAACGGTGATAAAACCGTCCGCACTATAACAGCCTTCTTTAAGCTTCGGAGTTCCGTCCTCATTGACCCCGCACTCGACGGCATTGCCGCCTCTTAAGCCTCTTATTTTGGGGAGCGGATAATCAGTTTGAGACAGACCCATGCAGGTTTTAGCAGTCAGGCACATCTCGAGCACTTTCCCTGCCGAGGGGTAAGTGAAATCCTCATTCCCGATGAGCTCTCCTTCATAGGCAACTTCTGTTGCCGGAGTTAGATCCATAGCAGCGCACGATGCGATCAGTCCGATGCTGAAAATTAGCAATATTTTATAAAATATCATGATTCCTCCTTGTTAACGGGAATAGGAGTAAAATCCAAACTTTCGGTTGACTTAAACAACCCTGTATAGTTAAATGTCGAGACGAGCACGTCCACAAACATTGAGACGAGATTTAAAATCTCCAACTGTCCGCCAGAGTCTCTATTTAGAAAATAATCCTTCGTGTCCAGTATGTTCGAGATAATATTCATCACCCGGGACTTTCTTATCTCACCCCTCTTTATCCCCGTCACAACCTGCTCCAGATCCATCACCGTCTGAATGATTATAGGTATCAGATCAGGCGCTATTTTAAATAGTTCCTTCCACATAACTCCCCCTTGCGGACACTGTCCGCTTCCATATTATTAAAAAAGATCTCTCACCTTGAGAAATCTTTAGTCTTGGCATTTGCTTTATATCTTTTATATTCCCGCCATATAAAAATAGCGTTAAGAAAACCAATTATGTAGGCGTTAAAAATGATTTTCTGAGCACATTTGAAATACAACACTTTCTGCAAATGATTTGAATGATTAAAAAATAATAGAAACTCTGTCATTCTAGAAACTTGCGAATTAATCATTTAGCCGAAGTAATTGATTTTTAGCTAAATTTTTGTCCTGGCGAGTGACTTTTGGTTCTTTTGGTCAGTCAAAAGAAGGTATAGAACCTCTTTCTTTTGCCTTTTTTCTTCCTCCCCCTCTAGGGGGGAGGATTAAGGTGGGGGTGAAAAAACCGCAAATCCCACATCCCCACTAGTTAAGCCTCTTTGCCCCTGCTTCCTGCACAGCGCTTCTCAATTTCCCGCCCTGCTTAATGCTCCTGACCAACATGTCTTCAATGTTTGTAGCCAGCGCATCCACCGTTCCATTCGATCCGCCGTTTACATTCACGCTGATATTCACATTCATATCCCCCGAGGCTCCCTCCAGTTGATTTAACGGTATAAACTGCGACTCAGGTATCACAGCCTCCCGTCCGTGGAGGAATGCGAGCGTCCCGCTGCCGAAGTCTTGTACACCGATTGTGCCGTTCATAAAACTCGGCGCACCGCGTAATACGCTCTCCATGTTCCTGAGCGTAATCAGCATATCCTCGTCAACTTCAAGCATCTGATCTGAATTATCGGCTAGAATTTTCTCAAATTCTACGCTAGCCAGTGAGAACTCACTAATTGCGTTAAGCGCGTCAAGCTCCTCTACAAATCCTGTCTCCGACACCTCTTCAAGCTGCTCAAATCTCTCCTCAAGCAAGGTTATATACTCATTCCTGAAAAACTCCGCCAGCTCCTGCACCCGGTCCGATGCCTGGAAAGTCGCCTCCACATTCTGCGCCTGAATCGAAGAGAGCCGATCGTTTAAGCTCTCTATTTGTGCATCAATCGCCTCAAGCTGCTCGTTACGCTCTACGTTAAGAGCCTCGATCTCGGTGTTAATCTCCTCAACCGAGCGCGTGCGGTTTCCGGTAAGATCGAGCAAGTCATTCAGCCCGTCCGTTACCTGATCAAATATCGCCACAAACTCGGGCGAGTTTACTCCAAACGCCTCTCCCGCCAGATCAAAGAGACTCTTAAACGCGTCCTCCAATTGCCCGGCAAGCTCCAGCTGTTTGGTTGGATCAGTCGTTGCGGCAAGCTCTGACTGTATGCCTGCTATATCGCCCTGGACGATATTTAACCGCTCAACCGCGGTGAACACGCTGTCGGGCCCCAAGATAATACGGTCCAATGTTTTTTGGATCGACTCAGCTAAACGCGCAAACTCCTCAGCAATCCTGAGTTCTTCCTGGAGCGCTTCAAGGCGTAGATCAAAATTCTCTTCTATGAGCTTTTTCTCTTCCTCAAGCCCATCTATCTGCGCTCTTATTACCTCTCGCTGAGCCTCGGCTGCTGCTTCTGCTGCTTTTTGCGCCGCCTCAAGCTGTGCCTGAAATGCCGCCTGCTCCTCTGCTATCAACTGGTCAAGGAATCCTGTACCAAGACTGAGAAGCGCTTCCTTGTCTTCAACGCTAAGCCCTTCCTGTCCCAGAAGTCCGATTGTAGAATCAAGTCCCTGGTTTATAAACGGTCCCAGATCAAAAGCATCTCCGCCCGCCCCTATGATTACACTATTAAGCGAGCTGATGTTTGAAATAATACTCTGAATCGAGCCAAGTATTGCCGTTTGCAGCGTTAAAATTGCAGCTCTTAGCGCCAGCATATCCTCAATAACAGAAGGATCAAACTCTGCTGCGGATATTAATTCCTCAAGCTTTGCATCCAACTGATCTATAGACGGTATAGCTTCAAAACCTAGTGTTTCGGACAAGTTCTTAAGAGCGTTTACCGTACCGTTTATCGAATCAGGAGAATTACCGTTAATAATATTAAACGCGTCAACCACCGCGCCGAATTCATTTATAAAGTTCTCTCCAAATTCAATTCTCTGCTCTCTGCTTAAACCCTGGAATTCTTCAAACTGCTCGTCAATAAACTTTTGCGCAGATTCGGGCAACACTCCCAGAGCTGTAAATGCGTCTGCAAAGAACCCTCTTATGGATTGCACAAATCTTGCCTGCAGATCGCCTTCAATAAACTGCTGGAATTTTTGTTGTATATCTTTTGTTTCATCAAACTCTAAGAGTCTATCGCCTTTAACTTCTGACTCTATATCTACCGCCGTATTTAATAATGCATCGTTGAGATCAGATGCAAGATCTGCAGGTAGTCTGAATATAATATCTTGTATTTCTAGTATCTGACCCGCAATAGCTTCTCTAATTGTTTCAGACAGTCCACCGCCTAAACCAAGTCCGGCTTGACGGGAAACAGAGCGGTTAAAAATTTCGTTGTTAAAAAGCTCTTCGTCCAGAAAATCTAAGACCTTAGCAGCCTCTCCTGTTGATTTCCCAACGTCATCCCTGAATGTATCAAAATCCAGATCAAGCCGCGGTTTTTTCTTAAGCGCGTCCGACAAAACAGCTACTAACGATGTTATTAACCCGATAATAGCTCCTATTATCGCACCAAGTGGGTTGCCGCCTGTCAAAACTAACCCCGCCGCTGCGAACGAGGCCGTCTGTCCCAAGACTCCGAAAATGCTGCTTGCTATGTCATTTTCAATCTGAGCGCCGATTGCCGAAAGAGCCGCACCACCTATTGCCAACCCACCGGCTATTTTATCTGTGGTTGTTAAAGTTTGACTATCGCCGCCTTCGGCACCGTCGGCTTTACCACCAATCCGCTCAAAAAGAACGCGTACAGGTTTAGCCAAAATATCAGCCACAAAATTAGAGAAACTTTTCAACATACCGTCAAGCGCGCCCTTCCATATATCCTTAAGAGAATCAAAGTCGCCCTTGAGCGTGCTGAATATCACGTCTGAAAACGCGTTCTCTATAATTCCTGTAGCATCCTTTGCCAGCGTGCCAAGCGCTTTAACTGTTTCACCTGACTCTTTTGTAGCAAGATTGAACTGTCCTATTACAGGCAAGAATCCTGCTGTACCATCTGCAAGTGTCACTAATTGAACTGCACTACCCTGCAATGCACTATTAGTAGCATTTAACACATTTACAGTTTGTCCAGCAGTGTTATTAAATAATGTAAAATTACTTGTAAGGTTGTTGGCAGATCTTGCAACTTGCTCAGCTTCTGCCAAATTTATACTGCCAAATGGTGTATTTATCCTCAGAGACCCATCATTTGGACTCTGGAATATCGGAAAGCTAACATTCTCGGCATTCCCCTCGTCCTCTCCACCAAAGAATCTATCTAACAGGTTTAACCCTGGAAGATTATCTATAAAATTATCCCATTTTTCTCTTAATTCCTTCAATAGGTTTGAAAAGAATTCTTTTACACTATCAAACGCATTACTAAAACTATTTGTAATACTATCCTTAATCTCTGTACCGAAGCCCTTGATCGATTCGACCGCGCCTGAGACTGTAGTTTTTATCCCTTCCCAGACTTCTGTTGCCTTCTCTCCTGCGCCGTCCCACACGCCTGAAAGTGTAGTGCCAATCGCACCGAAGAACTCTTTTATTCCATCAATTGCCCCTCCGACAGTTCCTTTTATTGCCTCCCATGCAATTACCGCTGCTTCAGGAGCGCTTTCCCACAAAAATAGTGCAGCATCACCTATAGCCCCCAACACTCCTGCAATCGTTGCTGCGACAGCTTCTAATATAGGCACAATTTGCCCCTGCCAGAGATCCACAGTAAATTGCCCAACACTGTTCATACTCCGTTCAAAATCCAATAATATAGCAATCAAATTAGATATAACTAAAATTACACCAACAATGACGACTGCCGGAACACCGAACATTGTTGCTAATGCAGCCACTCCCGCTACAACCGCAGCTATAATGGGAGTGAGCAATAATAGCGCTGCGCTTATCCCTGCAAATGTTGTGATAAATTGCACGAAGCCCGGATTACTTTTTTCTAAACCTGTTATTAAATCTGTTATAAATTTCAGAAAATTAGTAAAGGATTTAATAGCTTCCTGATTCGAACCTACAAGCACTTCTTTAAATTCAGTGATAGTTGTGCTCAATTCTTGAAGAGTTCCTGTCTTATCCTTTAAAATATCGAATTCAAGTCCAAATATGGAGATAGTATTGTTTTTGTCTTGAAGCTGTTGCCCGATTAACTCCAATGTACGGTTGAGCTGTTCGAAAGTACTTATTACTTTATCAACTGATTGTACCAATGCATTACCAAATTCTTCAGCATTGGATATACCTTCTTCAAAACCTTCGGTAACTAAAACTGTCTTTATAGTAAGTTGTGTTATCTCTGCTGGCATTTTTTACCTCATTAGAAAATCGGAATTTCAATTGATTTATAGGATTTGAAATTATTGAATAGATAATTTATATTTCTCTCATCATGAAAAAATTATTGACTCTCATGTTCATTTGTTTATTTATTATGTCCTGTAACATTTCATCTGAACCTTCACAAAAACAGCAAGAATTTGCTCAGGGGTTAGTCGGGCAAAGTGGTATTATTAAAACCGAATGGTCCAATAATCTTTCCCTTAGAGTCACTGTAGAACTTAGCGCAATGGGTATTAATCCGAAAATGCAGGCTCAATTACTCGCTGATGAAATCGCTTCTATAGGTTTTAAATACTCTGGTGATTCTATATGTGCCAGTATTTATTATGGAAACTTAAATAAACTTGCTAGTTCATGTCTGTACAAACAAAGAAAATGAAGTACAAACCACTAATTTTTATATCGGTATTTTTATTTTTTATATATTACAATGTTTCAAGCGAACCATTTGAAAAAGAATCAACCCCACAATCCACTTAATCCACAATCTGTTGATTTTTTGCAGCAAAAGGTCCTACAGGGGTCTAGTTGTCAGTCCAAAATAGTCCTTCTGTCCACATTTTGTTGATTTACTCCAAAAACCCACCTTATTTAAACATTCAATTAATCTTCTAATCCACATTTTGTGGATAAATCTCCAACTCAAGTGTCTGAGTTGTCACCTACCCCCCTCAATAAAATCCACATTTTGTTGATTTTCTGTTTTTACTCTTCCGACATCACAGAACGGTTTCGATCAACTGAGGAATCGGTCGCTCTTTCCCATAAGCTAATCTTTAACTTTCTCGCATCCGGGATATACTCAAAATCTAATTCCAAAGTCCAAAATCCAGACATGGTATAATATCCTCCATGCAAAAACTCTGCACCAAATGCAACTTCATCGGCAAAGGTAAACACGGGCTCTTGTCCGGCAACATCTATGTAGGAATATTAGAAGTATGTGTGGGAATATTCATCCTGATAACGGGCGAGAGATATCTAAGCTCCTTTATATACGGGGCATTGGTCGCGGCCATTGTCACAATCGCCGGAATCATAAATATCATCGACTCGTTCTCAGACGGCCGACTCTGCCCTAGCTGCGGCAAAGATAACCTGATCCCGCTCGATTCCCTCCAGGCAGATGAAATAATCAAAGAAAAGAACCTCTCCGTACCTGAAGATACCCAATCCTAGCCTGTATTTTTCCCCTTCCCGTCATTTCCCTGTCCCGTCATTTCCTTGTGCTGTCATTCTGAACTTGTTTCAGTATCGTTTCAGAACCTATCTTTTATCTGTCATTCCCGAACGCCTTAATCGGGAATCCAGTTTTGCCTTTAATCTTCCCGCCATATAAAAATAGCGTTAAGAAAATCAACTACGAAGGCGTTAAAAATGATTTTCTGAGCACTTGTGGAATATCCAGCTATCATGAAAACATAAGCATCTAAGAAATCTCCCAAGCTTCGTCATGCTCAGGTCTAGCGAATTAATCATTTCGCCGTAGTAATTGATTTTTAGCTAAATTTTTGTCCTGGAGGGTGACTTTTGCTTCTTTTGGTCAGTCAAAAGAAGAGAGAAAGCCTTTTCCGTCATGTGGTTATAGGTACCACTATCATAAACTACCCCCGTCATGAGGATTTGTCTTTTCCCCGTTTACACCAAACACACAAACCCCATCCTGGCCCGCCAAACTGGCAATTTCGAGATTAATGCTTATCCTAAATAACATGGAAAAGCTCTGCACACAATGCCTCTACATCGGCCATGAAGAAGCCCATTTCTACGGCAACTTCACAACAGAGTCCATACTCTGGGGCATGGCGTTCTTTTTCGCCCTTGCAGGCGCATTCGAGACATTCCTCTGGATACCGGCCACGATCATATTCTTCCTGGCCCTGCTCTACTCAATCGGCAGCTATACGTTCAAAGCCTGCGTCTGCTCAAAATGCCACAAAGACTCCATGATCCCCGTAAACTCTGAAAAAGCTCAGCAAATTATCATCGAGCATGGCCTGATTGCGCCCGATGTTACCTCCAAACAAGATCAACGCACCATCGTCGGCATCGCATTTAGATCAATATTTTTGATTCTGACTACTATATTAGTAATCTTTATGCTCTACAAACACTTCGAATAGATATAAAAGCAACTTTAAGCTTTTTATATAAAGCCTTTCAAATACTCACAGGGTTAGTTATAATCAACGCATACAAGTTTTTAAAGTTCTGAGACCCTGGTCATAGAGTCATCTATTGGCCGGGGTTTTCTTTATCTACATCACCCCTGCTTGCCAGGTTCCAAACTCTCCATCTGATTTCTGATGTTATCGAGACCGTCAGGTTTAGAGCCGCGCTTATTCTTCTTATCCTGAGCCTTGATCGCAAAATCCCTGAATATCTCATCAGTAGCCACAACCACTCTAAAAGCTCGGAGCTTAATCTGCCCCTCGTAATCGAATTTCTCCAGATCGTTCCAAATCTCAGAATGTCGAGCGGGTCCTCTGCCACGCTTTCCGTGCACTCCATCCACTCATCGTCTATCGGTCTATAGCCGAGCGCCTGTTTATATTGGAGCTTATACATCCAATTGCGGCAGTGAGTGGCGGACTTGCGTCCCTTGGGGTTTAGGAACATTACGGTGTAAGGCCCCTCGCCTTTTGTGCCGCATTTGTTCCACGCATCGCATCCGCGGTTGGTTCTGGTAGGCTCCGAGCAGGTCGGATAGCCGACCGCGTAACCCGGAAATTCCTCCGAAGGCAGACTTGCACTTTCTGATCCTATACCCTCAACCTCATTGTGACCGTCCTCAATTACTACATCTTTTATCTCCGCCAATTTAATCTCCTTTATGTAGAACTATTTGGCTTTTAATTTCTTTTTTATATATTAATCTCATGAATAAACTATGTCCGAAGTGTTACTTTTTAGGTAATAAAAAAGAATCTATATTCAGCAAATTATATATTGGTATTGTGATAATAATGTTTGGGATGTCTTTATATATAAATGACCCTTATGAATCAAATGAAATTATCAGTTTTATAACTTCTTTTATTTCTTATGCCTTGGTCTTTGGCGGAGTAGCTATAATTATTAATCATTTCAGAGGTAAGATAAACTGTCCTGAACGGTTGCAAGCAAGCGCGCAATCGGTCGTTGTTACATAAAGCCTCAATACCTGTTACCTGTGGAAGCAAGCTTACTATGACCAAATTAAAGGGGGATTTGCCGTTGCCGTCATTCTGAACTTGTTTCAGAATCTCTCTTTCAATCCGTCATTTCGACCAACGCGAGAAATCTTTCTTTTGCTTTCGTATTTGCCTTTGCTTCTTTTGGTCAGTCAAAAGAAGGTATCAAAATCTTTTTCAGTTAATCAGCTTCTCTTAAGCCCAAACTAGTCAATTCGATTTTAGAATCGACATCTCTTTGTCTTTTAAAGAACGTTTTTAATCTTTAAAAGACAAAGAGATTAGTAGTTAAGCTTTTAAAAACTCTGTAAGGTATGTTTAAAATTAAACCAAACCACAACGCGTCACCCTGAACTCGATTCAGGGTCTCATCTTTTCAAAACCACGCACCTCTCCTGCCTAATTACCTACTGGGATATATTCAGGGGAATATACTCACAAGCAATATGTCTTATAGCTACTTTATATAGTATATCCCGTAGAAATATAAACTATACCTATTCTGAATTTATGACAAGGGGGTTTTTTGTAAGATTGCTAATATTATTATTTGCTTTCTACCGGAGGTATGTGATAAGCCATAACGGCTACATATACTCCACGATTCTTATCATCCGGTAGGTGAAGAAGCCAATTTGTCCAAGTTTCATCGCCCTGATCTAGTTTTTTAATATAATTAGGATGCTTGGGAGTAACTTCATCAATTGTAGTTAAAACTGAACTAAAATCTTTATTCTTTACGAATATAATTACTGCTGTTTTTGAATCTCTCCAAGTTAGATATCCAAGCAACTGATCTATAGTATCTAAGTAAACCTTTTCTCCTTTCCAAAATTTACACTCTGCAACAAAAATGTTATTACCATCATGCCTTAATAAGATATCAGTCTTACCAGTTTTATTGAAAGTCTCACCCGTTGCAGAACCCTCAAAATTAGGCTCTAACATGAGTAGAATGTGATCCCTTAAAGATTCTTCATCTTTGTCCATGTATGTGCTCGGCATTCTCTCGAATTGTCTACCCACATCATGGATTAGTTTAAGAATGTCTTGATACATAGATTCATCAAGTGTTGGTTCTGGTTTGAACCCTTTTTCAGTCACAATTGGCTTTGTAGATTTAGCAATTATCTTCTTGCTTACTACTGGAACCGAAAAAGTTTCTGGAGTATCTTGTCTTTTTCTGATAGGAACATTAAGAGACGCAAGCAAATCGTTATTTTTCAGAATCTGGTTTTTCCTCGATTCAAAAGCTTCTCTAGCTTTTTTTTCAATGCTTCCATTATGCTGATCTATTTCTTCGGTTATGTTCTCAAATTGTTTTTTGATCTTGCTAATAATTGAATCTGCCTCCTGATTAATTTGCTCAGAATCATCGTGAAAATTGACTATCTCAAATATAATTTCTGTATCTGAAATCCCAACTAGTGTAGTCCACAGAATTTTGGTACTTGGTGTATAGATGAAGATATCTGGTATACCTTCAAATGGTATGTGATAAATAACAGTATTCTTTTTATACGATTTACCTGGTTTAACATTAAAATCAAACGGAAAATATTCAGCTTTTATCAACTTTTCTTTAGAAGTTACATACATCTGTTCGAAATGGATAACTGTTTTTTCTATAAAAAATGAATCAACTATATACCCTATATATTCTTCAACATTTGCATTTAAAATATAATTATCTGTTTCACCTTCAATTTTTTCTAACAAGAGTTGATTTTGTCCTCTTAGTTTATCTCCAAGGGACATACCATCAAAAATATCTACAGAAGTTATCATATATTTAATATGCAGTTTGTTGATTACATTGTAAAGTCCTACAAAATCCCCCCTCACCCCTTCTTAAACTTCTCCCTGTTTATGAGATAAACGCCGACGAAGACGATCAGGATACCGACTACCTGTGTGAGAGTAATCTTCTCCTTAAACACGATATACCCGCCCACTATGCCTACGACCGGGATGAGATAAAATGTCATAGAAGAGAAAAACGCCCCGGCTCTATTAAGCAGCCAGTAATAAACCACAAACCCGCTCGCAAAGCTGAACACTCCCATTATTATCTCAATAGAGACATTTAAGTCCGTTAATTTCGTGCTTAAGGGATGGCTGAACACAAACGCAATCACCCAAAGAATGACCGTAGCAAACCCGGTGTAATATGCGCTTGATACAATAGGATCAGTGTTACTTGCAAGCCTGGGGGCGATGACTCCGTTAATGGCGAATACAGAAAAACCTGATACGATTAAAAGAGCGCCGATCAATATGGAGCTCCCGCCCAGAATGTTATGGATTCCGACCACGAGCATGAGTCCCACAACTCCACCTATGAGACCTGCTACTCCGAGTACGCTGAATTTCTCACTCCGCAAGATAAATACCGTTATGATAAATGTGACGAGAGGCGTCACCGTAACCATCACCGTTGCAAGCCCGGCTGTTATGTATTCCTGACCAAATCCGACCATTACCCAGAGAAACGATATACCCAGAATTGCGAATACGAGAAAGGCGAACCAGTGCTTCGCATGCCCCCTTAGGTCCCGCTTCATAACAATCGAAATTATTAAGAGGGCAAGAAAGCCTATGGTGCAGCGCCCCGCCTGTATAACAAGTGGGCCCATGGTCTCTTCATTGAACTTAATCAGCACAAATGCCGATCCCCACGCCAGCGCCACATAACATAAAGCTAGAACATTCTTTGCCAAACCTTCCCTCCCTCCCTTACCTACACCCAACAATAACACAAAACCTCACACTTTTTTCAACTTTTCCCTATCTATAAGATAAATCCCCACAAGCACAACGCCTATGCCAATTATCTGCGTAAGGCTAGTCTTGTCACCAAGAAATATCACCCCGCTAAGCATTCCAAAAACCGGCATGAGATAAAAAACAGTTGAAGCAAAAAACGCCCCGGCATTGTTAAGAAGATAGTAGAAGGCCACATACCCGCCAGCTGTGGCGACAATACCAAAGGCAAGCTCTGCAAGTATGTTGTATTCATTCCAGGATGTGCTGAGAGGCTTCTCAAAAACAAAAGCCATCACAACGAGTATTACACACCCTATCCCCACATAATATGTGGTTGAGACTATCGGGTCCCCGCCCGAAATTAACCTCGGTGCTAACACCCCATTTACGGCGAATAAGATAAAACCCCCAATTACGAAAAGCACTCCAAGGAGCACTGTGCCGTCGGCAAGTATATTGTCGATACCTATTACAAGGACAAGCCCAACCACACCCATTAGGAGACCCGCTACGTTTGAAAAGGTAATCTTGTCCGCCCTTAGGATGAGGGCTGTTATTACAAATGTCGCAAGGGGAGTTACGGCAACCATTACGGATGCGAGACCCGCGGTGATGTATTCAAGTGAGTACGCGTCGGCAAGCCACAACTGCACCACGCCGAGAAGAGCAAATACGAGATATGCAAACCAGTGCCCGGCATTTCCTCTAAGGTCTTTTTTTAGAATTAAGCAAGTTACGAGTAGCGCAACTAATGCGATAAGCGCCCGCACCGCCATCTCTGTAATGGGACCGGTAGTTCTAAGCCCAAACTTTATAAGCGAAAACGCCCCTCCCCATACCGCACCCAGACAGATAAGTATGAAAAAATTAGTCAGCATAACGTTACGGTTATTCCGGAAATTTAACCCTATCCTCAGGGTTAAACTTGGCTATCCTTCTGTAAGCATTTTTATAAAATCGTTATACACCGGAGTGATTCGCTTGATTTCATCCCCGCCCAAAAGCACTTCATATGTAAACCCTGCGTCGTCTCGAATCGTTAAGACGATAAAGGTTTTAACCACCGTGCCGTAATCGCTCGACTGCTCGACTGAGGGATTTATTCTCACATTCATTACATCGGCTATGTGAATTCTCTTGTCAATTTCAACGCGTTCTTTCTTTCCCTCATTTACACCTTTAAAACCGGCGACCGATTCCCTCTCCTCCACTCCGAGAAATACAAGGAGCTCACCGCTCCTCTTTATTGTCACATAGCTGCCCGGCGTAAACCCTAGTCCCGACAAATGTTTTACTCTCAATTCCATGACGTAAATTCCTTTATATTAATTTTGCAACCCACCTTACCTACATCTTTAGTTTACAGGATTTTGCATTATAAAATCCAGCAAATTTAAATAGACCGTATCATTATCTCGTCTTTGTCTTTGCCTTTGCCTTAATATTTCCGACATTACAGAATTCGTGTTAAGAAAATTGATTACGATGGCGTTAAAAATCTTATGCTGGGACGATTACGATCAAGTGAGGAATCGGGCGCTCTCTCCAATAATCAGCATCGAAAATTGTTATGCTTAAAATGCTCTTTCCTCAAATTAGGTCGAATTATAAGATTTAGCCAGAATGATCAATTTTTAGCTAATTCTGTGCAGTCGGTGACTTTTGCTTCTTTTGGTCAGTCAAAAGAAGGGATATTAATCTTTTGCTTTTGCTTTTGCTTTTGCTTTTGCCTTTGCCTTTGCCTTTGCCTTTGCCTTTCCCTTTGCCTTTCCCTTTCCCTTTCCCTTCCCCCTTTTCCAAAGGGGATTTATCCTTTGCAATTCCAAACCCTGTGTTGAACTCGTTTTTGTTGTTGGCTAATTGAAACGGATAGGTTATTCAGCGTCTGAAACGCTTTCTTTCTCGTCTACAAAACTCTCGTTAATAAACTCCACAATATCCTGAGCCTCAAGACCAAGCGAGCTAACCTCGTGTTCCCCGCCCTCGACCGATATAAGCTCATTTCTCACCCCTACATCGTCAAGCTCATCGTGAAGCGCCTTACTCTGTCCCCGCGGCACGATACAGTCTTTCTCTCCGTGAACCAGATACACAGGCGGATCAGACTTATCGAGATAAGTAGCGGGATCGGCCGCTCTCACATCCCTGAGATCACAGGTATCAATGTTGTATCTGCCCTCGTCTGTCTTGGGACAATCCAGAAGTTCTAAAATCGGACTTGAGTACTGAGGCTCCTCACACATGCCGGACTTTATGGCGCTATTTTTCTGCACGGCGAGACTGCTCATATTATAAGGGCCATAAAATAACACAGCCGCCTTTACGTCAGTTGAGGCTCCGGGGTTCTTATCCCCATCAAGCTCCTCTACGCCGCTTGAAAGAGCAGCCAGCGCGGCAAGGTGCGCCCCTGCTGATTCTCCCATAAGGATTATCTTATCCGGGTCAATCCCGAGTTTTTTTGAATTGAGTTTTATCCATCTAAGCGCTGCCTTTACGTCATAGACTATCTCAGGCCAGGGCGCCGACTCATCATCCGCAAGTCTGTAATTGATGGATATAAGATTATATTTCCCAAGCCCCGCCACTTCAAACGCTATCGGGTCAATGCTCCCTTTATTCCCCTTGATCCAGGCTCCCCCATGAATCCAAACCACAACCGGCCTCTTGGATTCCTCCTCTCCTTCGTAACGGTAGAAATCGAGCTTCTGCCTCTGGTGCCCGTCTTTTACATAGCTGTATTCAACCGCCTCACTCAGATGAGCCTTCGCTACCACATCCTCAACCGCAATGGATTCATAGCTCTTTTTGGAGCTCTCCATCCAGTCGCATCCGGAAAGCAAAAGAAGAATAAGGAACACAGCAATTCCAGGAATAAATTTCTTTAGAACTTGTATATTCATTCTATTTAATTTTGCCTCTCTATATAGACCAACCCCACAATCTGTTACCAATAATATACCGTGGAATTTGCAATTCTGAAGATTAAACTTGAGATCGGCCGCAAAAAACCAGTTACTCCTCTTTTTATCTCCTCCCCCCTATGCGGGGGAGGATTAAGGTGGGGGGGGTATCTTGAACTCATTTCAAAATCTCATCTTTCATCTGTCCTTCTAAACCAACCACCGTCATTTCGAGCCCAGCGCACAATCTTTCTCTTGCTGTTGCCTTTCCTTTGCTTTTTTCTTTTGCCTTAATATTTCCGACATTACAGAATTCGGGTTAAGAAAATTGATGATGATGGCGTTAAAAATCTTATGCGGGCTGTGGGTCGAATTATAAGATTTAGCCAGAATGATCAATTTTTAGCTAATTCTGTGCAGTCGGTGACTTTTGGTTCTTTTGGTCACTCAAAAGAACGAATATTAATCTTTTGCCTTTGCTTTCCAACATCCACACCAATAGCCAACCCTCTGGCCTAGCCGGCTAGTGCATTATATTCTGATCAATAAAAGTGATAATCTGCCCAGCCGTTATGTTAAGAGTCTCCACATCGTGCTCCCCTCCCTGTGTAACCGATACCTCGTGCGGCACGTTGGAAGTATTGAGCGCGTTGTCCAAATCAAGCACCTGCAGCCAGGGGACAAAACAGTCGTCCGTACCACTCGCAGCGAACATCGGCGGGTCAGTTGCATCAACATGCGTTACCGGGCTTGCCTCCGTAAGATCCATCTGGTTGCAGCCGCTTAGCGGGTCGAGATCAAAAAAATCGTCCGGCTGCGGACAATCGAGCAAAAACCATATGGGAAGCGGCGTGAGCTCTATCCCGCACCCTGCCGTTATGAGAACTTCAATCCCCTGATCGACAATAGTATTTAAATCATAAGGGCCGTAAAAAAGCACAGCTCCGGCTACGTCACTCGTAGCCCCGGGATTAACGCTGCCCTCAAGCGCCGCTACTCCAGCGGAGGACGCAATCATTGCCGCAAGATGAGCCCCGGCGGATTCCCCGGTTGTGATGATAAAGTTTGGGTCTATTCCAAGCTCGGCCGAGTTTAACTTTAGCCATCTGATTGCTGATTTTATTTCGTGGATCATTCCCGGCCACGGGTCCTGCCCCTGACCTGCAAGCCTATACCCGACCGAGATGAGATGAAACCCGCCCAACTCCGCTATTTCAAAAGCAATAGGCTCGATGTTTGTTTTATCATTTATAACCCATCCGCCTCCGTGAAACCATACGAGAGCGGGTCTACCTGTTAGTACTCCTCTTGCGGAGGACGTTGAAGCGCTTTGTGACGGGAGCCCCTGTATTGCATAAAAGTCGAGCGTCTGCCTTTCGTTACCGTTGCCAACGTAATCGAAAGTTTGAGCTGTAGTAGAGATTGTACCTCCGGGCTCAATTATACTAGCGCCGGGATCAGGAGTAGGCGCCGGGGTTGGACTTGGTGTTGGGCTGGGTGTTGGGCTAGGTGTAGGACCCGGAGTCGGAGATGGGCTTGGCGTAGGAGTGGGATTATCAATATTCCCTCCGTCCCCATCACTGCTCTCACTATCGCAGCTCACAACAGCAAATGTAAGTAGTAACGAGAAGAGAATGAGTACGAGATTTATACTTATCAATTTATTAAATACGGAAGCGTCAGATTTCATTTATTCCTCCATCAAAAGGTTACATACCGTATATGTAATTATACAGTTTGTTTACAGCACACCCTAAATATTTTTTCCTAACAGTACAATAATCCAGAATTTACATGCTAAAGCGCTACTTTAACTCTACAAATGGCTGCGTCTAGAACTTAAAGTTGATTATTATTGTCTGAAAGACCTGAGTTAAAGTAAAAACAAAATTCCTAATGGACTTTGTCTAAGATTTTACTTTTGCTATTTTACACTGTCATTACAAGGAGTTAGCCTTCATATCTCGTATATACTTTACATTACCTCATATACAATATAGCTAAGTTCATAAAGATAATTCATAAAGAGAAAACCAGACTAGAAAGTACTTTAATCATTCAAGCGGCGTATCATCCCTGTTTGCCCACTCAGCCATCGAGCCGTCGTAGACTTTTGCGGGATTGTGCCCCATTAACTCAAGCGCGAAAGCTGTAAAGGTCGCCCTCACCGCTGCCTGGCAATAGGTTACCATATTCTTGCTACCGCCCACCCCCGCTGCTCTAAGGAGTGCTTCTATTTCCTCTGCAGACTTAAACTTCCTCACCGCTTCTCCGTCTTTTGAATTCTCAAGTAATTGATTCCACTCCAGATGCAAGGCGCCCGGCACATGCCCTGTTCTCTTGTTCCCGTGAGCGGCTCGTCCCTGATACTCGTCGTCTGATCTTACGTCCAGCACCTGCCATGCGGGATCTTCATATTTTTCAAGCAGCTCATCTATGGTAATTATCACATCCGGGTTCGCACGGAGCGAGACTGGATTGGTTATCTCCTTAGGCTTTGACGCGGCGAAACTCACAGGGAATCCGGAAGCGACCCAGTTCTGCCATCCACCATCTAACAATTTTACGTTATTAAACCCGTAGTAACTGAGCACCCACCAGAGCCTGGTCGCAAATAAAGAGCCCCAGTCGTCGTAAACCACCACTGTCGAATCGGCTCCTATACCTAGATCGCTGAGAAGTTTTTGAAACTCCGCTTCATTGGCAACCAGGACGGTCTGCCCACCCTTTTCATCAAGCTCCTTTATATAAGGATGCCCCGGACGGCATACGGCCCCGGGTATATGCGCCCTGGTGTAAGAATAGTACTCCCATGGACAGTCTACAATCAGGAGTTTGTCATTTTCCTTATTCTCATCAAGCCACTGGGGGCTTACTAATATATCAGAATTTGGATAAGCCATACTTCCTCCACACAAGAATTTGTTTTATTCCGATTATATATAAAACCCATGTTTTCCGCAATCCGCTTGAGAGCAGAGATAGAAACACTCATCTGCAAATTAAAGAGGGATTTGCTTTTCGTCATTCTGAACCATGTGCTGAACCATGCCCCGTACTCGATACGGGATATATTCAGTATCGTTTCAGAATCTCGTCTTTCATCTGTCATTCCCGAACGCTTTAATCGGGAATCCAGTTTTGCCTTTAATCTTCCCGCCATACAAAAATAGCGTTAAGAAAATTAATTGCGTAGGCGTTAAAAATGATTTTCTGAGCCGGTAAATGCTCAAAAGGTGTATTTTCAAAAAATGATAAAGTGAAACTTGTGCGTCTACATTTATCCTCTGGAAATGCGAATTAATCATTTAGCCGTAGTAATTGATTTTTAGCTAAATTTTTGTCCTGGCGGGTGACTTTTGCTTCTTTTGGTCAGTCAAAAGAAGGGATAGAAGTCTTATCTGTCTAGTCGGTGATTTTTGCTACTTTTCATCTAGGAAAAGTAGGGTGGACAGTGTCCACTCCCATGCTATTTCCCCCAAGCCTCTTCGGAACAAACACCTCTCATGTTTACAGTTGACTCGGAATGGTAAAGAGTACTATAATAAAATTAGCTGGAGAATATTAACACTATATTCAGGAGGGATGTAAATGGCTAAAGTACTAAGATGTCGGGAAGTTGGTGTTGACTGTGACTTTGAGGCAAAAGCCGAAACTGCTGAGGAATTAATGGCTATCGCTGCAAAACACGCCAAAGAAGACCATGGAATGGATGACATTCCTGAGGAACTGGTAGAGAAAGTCATAGAAGCTATTCACGACGAATAACATACTGCAATCTCATACACACACTTTCACAACGTGAGTCTGCCGGGTACGACTAGTTTTTATAAGACAGCAGACATACTGCGTCTCATATAGCCCGGGGTTTCTTTAAACTGCTTTTTGAACGCACGGTTAAATGCAGGCTCAGAGGTGTATCCTACACGTTTTGAAATAGCGCCCAGCGAAAGCTCAGAGTTTGCAAGTAAATCCCTTGCCCTCTGCATGCGCCATTTTGTAAGATAGTCCATCGGCGTGGTCCCCACAAACTTCTTAAACCGCTCGGCAAAAGATGAGCGCGACATACCGATTTTTTTTGAGATGCTGCCAACCGTCCAGGGCTCCTCAGGCACGGAGTGCATGAGCTTAAGCGCATTACTGATATCTCTGTCATTTAGCGCCGCAAGGAAGCCGTCTTCTTCTCCCCTGCTTACTATATAAGACCTGAGGAGCTGAATGAATAGGACCTCCGCCAGTCTCTCGGCCACAACCTCTGCACCCGGGTTGCCGGAGCCTGTTTCCTGCAAAATAACTTTTGTAGCGTTCTCAAGCCAGCTGAACTGGCGCTGCTCTGTGTCGGATACATGAATAAATTTGGGAAGCGCCTCTATGAACGGATGCTTTATATCCCGCTCAAACTCAAAATGCCCGCATACAAGTGTAGTGCAGACATCATCCCCATTTTGAAACACCGGCTCATTCACCTTTATAGACTCAACAACCCTCATACCCGAAATTCTCTCACGCCCGGGCTCATCGGCAAGCCAGTGCGCCCCGCCATGTGGAAACACCACAGCGTCCCCCGCCATAAGCTCAACCATCTCGGAGCTATCCTCTATATAAAGGTAACACCTGCCCCTGGCTACCAGATGAAACTGGGCAACAGGGCTTTTGTTGATATTCATACCCCAGGGTCTGGTGAAATCTGAGCGGAAATATACTACGCCCGTGAGTCTTATCATTCTCAAAATGTCGCTCATCGCGTCCATAGAGTATCTATTATACAGCTTACTCCAATAATTTCACCCATCCTGGACTATTGGACAATAATTGCGTACTGATAAGCATTGATACGCCAGATTTTTATACTTATACTTTTTTTCAAATTAAACAAGCACCAGGAGGCTTACACTATGTACAGATCAATGTTAACAGTTTTCGCGGTAGCGGTATTTGTCGTTTCAGCCACAGTAACTTTCGCGGATCAGATGGCAAAAGGCGAGGTTTATGTAACACAAGACAACGTAGCTGTAAACGGCTACGATGTGGTTTCATACGTCACCGATAATAAAGCGGCCGAGGGTTCAAAAGATCATTCCGCGGAGCACGGCGGGGTTACCTACTACTTTGTATCAGAAGCCAATAAAGACGCTTTCACAAAAAAACCCGAGAAATTCCTGCCTCAGTACGGCGGATGGTGCGCGTACGGAGTGGCAGCGGCTCAGCAGAAATTCCCCACAGACGCTCAGGTATTTAAAGTAGTGGACGGCAAGCTCTATCTGTTCTTTAACGGTGAGACCCCCGATGGGACACTTCTAAATACAATCGTCCCCTGGAACGCAGACGAGGCCAATCTGATGAAACAGGCTGACACCAACTGGCCCGCGGTAAAAACCCAGAGCTAAATTAAAATAATACAAAGATTTAAGAGAGGCATCTTCTAAAAAAACCCACCGTGGCTTAAATAATAGTTGCGGTGGGTTTTTTAACTCTCCCCGACTCCACAATAACTCCTGCTTAGTCCTATCGGTACCTCCCCCGTCATTCTGAACCATGTGCTGAACCATGTCCTGCACTCGATACGGAATTGATTTAGGACCTCTCTTTTACCTTTTCCCCTAATACTTTTAGAAATTTCTAGTTCTTTGATTAACAAGATATTCTCACATATGATTTACAATTCACCCTAATCATTTTATAATTATATAGATATAGAAAAGAATGGTTGTTCGCAGGTACAAGGGGATTAAAATAAATGCCTGGCCATACAAATATTCATTCTAACACCAACATTGACGATTTAGAAGCGTATTTAAATATATTTCCAAATTTCAACGCCATAATAATCATACATGATTTCAAAGGCAAAATACTCAAAGCAAACAAGAAGTTTCTAAATACGCTCGGTTATTCCAACTCTGATATTTCCTCGCTCACAATAAAGGATTTGCTCCCCAAAGAAAGCCAAAAAATATGCCGGAAAATAATTGACGACACTCTGAGCCATGGCTCCACTAATCATGAAGTTACAATAAAAAAGA
>Ga0209633_10000703_pt1 | contig 37836 bp, 48 predicted proteins | sample Cruoilmetagenom1_FD_187290 | JGI IMG/M metagenome (GOLD analysis project Ga0209633, IMG submission 187290) | Oil polluted marine microbial communities from Coal Oil Point, Santa Barbara, California, USA - Sample 1 (SPAdes) (version 2) | ecosystem: Environmental > Aquatic > Marine > Oil seeps ...
CCTGCGGCTCCTGCACCTGCGGCTCCTGCACCGGGGTACCCTGTACCTGCGGCTCCTGCACCGGGGTACCCTGTACAATAACATTTCAGACGGTCCCGGGTGTTTCATGTACCGGGACCGTTAAACGAGGCTTAAAATAGCAATGAGAGGGGCCAGGATGGAAACCCGGTTCGAATCCGGGGGCAGGCATGGACGCGGGTAATTCCCTGTATGGAGGTTCGAGTCCTTCACCCCTCAACCAAAGGCGTAATATGACTCACCAGAATTTTATATATGACATTGAGGTTTACCCGAACGTTTTTACATGCTCTATAATTCACCATGAGACAGACGCACGTTACATGTTCGAACACTCAGACCGGTACAGTAACATTACGGAATTTTTCTCTTTCTGTGATTATCTCCGGGCAATGTCTGACGTTCGAATGGTCGGTTTCAATAACGAGGCGTACGACTATCCGGTAATCCATTATATTTTATCGACCGGCATGCACATTGCGCCTTCACAGATTTACGATAAATCATACGGGATTATTAGCACACCTTTTCGGGAACGTTTCAATAATATTATTTGGCCGAGTCAACGTTACATACCTCAACTTGACCTTTATAAAATTCATCATTTCGACAACCACGCGAAAGCTACGTCGTTGAAAATGCTTGAATTCCAAATGAACCGAAACACTATTGAGGATTTACCGTATAAACCCGGTTCGGTCCTCAACTCACCACAAATCGACGTTCTCAGGCAGTACAACAATAAAGACACGGACGATACTCGGGCATTTTTCATCAAATCCGAGGCTGCTATTACCTTGCGGGATGAACTCAGCGCCAAATACGGCCAGGACATGACCAATTTTAACGACACGAAAATCGGGAAACAGTATTTTATAAACCGTCTCGAGTCTCAGGCGCCGGGTTCCTGTTACATGAAAGGTGCCACCGGTCGAAGATTACCCCGGCAGACACCACGGGCGTCGATAGCACTCAGAGACGTTATTTTCCCGTATGTTCGGTTCGAACGTGAAGAGTTTAACCGTGTTCTGTCGTGGTTTAATTCACAGGTTATAACCGAGACTAAAGGCGCTATTGATGATTTACACACCACGGTTGACGGTTTCCGGTACGACTTCGGTACCGGTGGAATCCACGGCAGTATACCCGGGCGTTGTCTGGCCAGTGACGACACGCATGTAATCGTTGATATTGATGTTACCAGTTATTACCCGTCGTTAGCGATCAGCAACCGGGTATATCCGGAACACCTCGGGCCGACTTTCTGTGATATTTACGAGGCCGTCAAAGCCGAGAGACTCACGCACCCGAAAGGTACTCCTGAAAACGCTATGTTAAAACTCGCCTTGAATGGTGTTTACGGTGACAGTAATAACAAATATGGCCCGTTTTATGACCCTCAGTACACAATGACGATTACCATTAACGGTCAATTATTATTGTGCATGCTGGCAGAACAGGTAATCAAGATACCTGAACTCGAAATGATTCAGATTAACACCGACGGATTGACGGTCCGTTTACCTCGAGTATGGTACAACCACCTTATGACAGTTTGCGCATGGTGGGAACAGGTAACACGCCTCGACCTCGAGTACGCCGAGTATTCCCGTATGTGGATTCGAGACGTCAATAATTATATTGCGGAGACCGCGAGTACCGGTAAACTCAAATTGAAAGGTGCTTACATGCACGACGGGCGCGGGTGGCATCAAAATAAATCCGCTCTCGTCGTGCAAAAAGCTGTTGAGGCATATTTGATACGGGGCGTTAATGTAGAGACGTTCATACGGAACCACGAGAACCCGTTCGATTTCTGTCTCCGGACAAAGTTAACTCGAGCGAGTCGTCTCGTTTGGGGTGAAGATGACCGGCCGTTACAGAACACCACGAGATATTACATATCCACAAATGGCGCGCCATTAACAAAGATCATGCCACCCACGCCAGCACAGGTTACAAAGAACCCGAACGCACCCGATAGACGCATGTCAATCCAAAAGGGGTGGAAGTGTACGCCCTGTAACAATATGGTCGAATTTGACCGGTTTGTTATTGATTACACGTATTATGTCGAAAAGGCATGGGAATTAATCGAACCAGTAAAACAATAGGGGAATAAACACATGAAAAATAAAAACGGATATTGGACAGACGAAAACGGTAATCGGTGGAACGAAATGTATTTCAATGAGAAAGAAGCGGAAAAATTCTCCGGTACGTTGGAAGACTGCACGGACTGCACGGACTGCACGGACTGCACGAACTGCACGGACTGCACGAACTGCACGAACTGCACGAACTGCACGGACTTTAAAATTAACCCAAATAGATATGGTTTTAAAGGTATCGGTGGTAAATATGACAATACGTGTGCTTATTGGATACCGGGCGGTGAAATTCAACTCGTTTGCGGTTGTTTCCGTGGGGACCTTGAGTCATTCGAAAAAGCAGTATTAAAAAAATACCCATCCGACCATGAGTACATGAAAGCTATCACCATTATCCGGACAATTATCGATTTAGAACAAACCGGCGGTAACAATGCGTAGTGAACAGGTAATACAACAATCCATCAGGCTTGCCGCCCCACGTCAGGGGGTTATTCTCTGGCGTAATAATAACGGCGCCTGTCAAACCGCAGACGGTAGGCAAATACGGTACGGTTTGGCCAATGATTCAAGTCAGATCAACCGTGAATTTAAATCGTCTGACTTGATAGGTATCACCCGGCGGGTTATAACTCCGAATATGGTCGGACAGGTGGTCGGTATTTTTACCAGCATAGAAGTTAAACGGGAGGGGTGGCGCTACACAGGCACGGAACGCGAAGAGGCACAACAACGGTGGATTGACCTCGTAACAGCTTGTAACGGAATTGGTCAATTTTCTACAGGACCGGCGGATATATGGCCGGAAGAGGGGTAAATATGAATATAGAGGCACGGCTCGAACTGAACAAGATACAGCGCAACGGTCACACTTTATTTGGATCGGACGACACTGGTCAACTCGACGTAATGTCAGGGCGGTTTATAACTGACGGTCTCCGCATGTGTAAACTGTGCGGTAAAGCCGAATCGGAATTAACCACGAGAGAATGTAAACCTCGTACGGCTATCGTTCGTTATCAGGGGTCGGACGGTGCCACCCGTACCGGTCGTCTCGTTAGAGAGAACACTCACACGACCATTGTAAAACCTTACATATGGATTCATTCGGACGAGATTAAAATTCACAAACGTAAAAACAAAATGCAATTTACAGGGCGGTGGATATGATGGACAGAAACGCGCATTTTTCAGACGACGGGATTTATAGATATTGGCTCTCTCGTCATTGGGATTACAGTAAAAATAATATTGCCTGGATAATGTTAAACCCATCGACGGCAGACGGAAAAAAAGACGACAATACCATACGTAAATGTATCAAATTTTCCGAGTTTTGGGGTTTTGGTGGGATGATAGTCGTTAATTTATTTGCGGCCCGTTCCACCGATCCGAAACAGCTTAAAAATTTCCCCGATCCGGTCGGGCCTGATAACAATTATTTTTTACTGAATGCAACAAAATATTGTAAAACGATAATTGCGGCGTGGGGCAACCATGGTACATATCTTAATCAAAGTGAAAGGGTAAAAGAACAATTTCGGTTACACGGTAAAAAATTAAACTGTCTGCACGTTAATAATTCTGGTGAACCTAAACACCCGTTATATATCAGTATGAATACTCAGTTTACACCATTCGAGGCGACCGCGTGACCGCCCTTAACGCATTGCGGGCGTATCCGCAATGGATTAATTACAAACTGGTACCCAGGACCGACGGGAAAACCGATAAACTCCCGACAAATCCGCGTACCGGTCAAGTGTGCAACGCTCACGACTCGTCGGTATGGATGACATACGACGAAGCGGCCGCCAGTGGTCAACCTGTCGCGTTCGTTTTCTCAGCGTCCGACCCGTTCTTTTTCCTCGATATTGACGGTTGTCTCGAACCGTCCGGGCAATGGAACGAACAGGCGTTATACCTGTGTTCATTATTCCCCGGGTGCGCTGTCGAAGTGAGTCAATCCGGGCGCGGTCTTCACATATTCGGCATGGTGCCGGCCGACTTGCTACATGGTTGTAAACGTCCGGACCTCGGACTCGAGTTCTATACAACCGGTCGATTCTGTGCAATCACCGAAGCCGGTGTAACAGGTGACGCCGCAGTAATGCCGGACCCTGAGTTATACCGACAGTTCGTTGATTATTTTTTCCCACCGACGGCCGGTTCCGCGGGTCTGCCTACCGACCAACCCGGGGAATGGACGACCGAACCGGCGGCCGATTGGCTCGGACCGGACTCGGACGACGAATTACTCGAGCGTATGTTACGGTCCCGGTCGGTTAAATCAATTGTCGGGGCCGGGGTGCGGTTCAAAGATTTATGGAACGCGGACCCCGAAGCACTCGAGCAAACATACCCGGACAATGCCGGCATTCAAGGGCGGGCGTTCGATTGGTCCGCGGCCGACGCCGCGTTATGTTCTCACCTTGCTTTTTGGACCGGTAAAAACTGCGAGAGAATGGACCGTTTATGGGGTAAATCTGCACTCGGTCAACGTAGCAAGTACACCGACCGCCCCGCGTATAGGCAAGATACCATACTCCGGGCGGTTTCGGTGTGCTCTAAAGTTTACAGGGACCGTAAGTTAATAACTCCCGCGGACCCCGACGCCCCACCGGGTCCGGACGGTATGCGCCAGGGGTTCCAATTCCTCGCGCCTCAAGATCAATCGAAACTATTCCAAGGGTGTGTTTATGTACGGGATATTCACAGGGTGTTCGTTCCGGACGGTGGGTTACTGAAACCGGACCAATTCAAAGCACAGTATGGTGGTTATGTCTTCGCCCTGGATAATATAAACGATAAGACCACCCGTAACGCATGGGACGCTTTTATAGAATCTCAGGCGTTTACGGCACCGAGAGTACACAGTACGTGCTTTAGACCAGAACATGCGGCGGGGGAAGTTATCACGTCCGAGGGGTTAAAGATTGTAAATACCTACATACCTATCGAGACGGACGCACTTGCGGGTGATCCTGCGCCGTTTCTCGACCTCGTGGGGCGCCTGTTACCAGATGATAGGGACCGGGCCATACTCATTTCATACATGGCCGCATGTGTCCAATATCCAGGTATAAAATTCCAATGGGCGCCAGTTCTTCAAGGTACCCCGGGTAACGGTAAGTCATTGTTGAGTGAAATATTAACAAGGTGTGTGGGAGTTCGATACACGCATAAAGTAAACCCCAAAGATTTGAATAATGTGTTTAATGCGTGGGTTTTAGGTAAATTACTGGTGATAGTGGACGAGGTTAAAGTTAAATCCGCAGACGACACAATAGAAACTCTCAAGAGTCTCGTTACTGACAGTCGCTTACCAATGCAAGCCAAAGGTCAGGACCAAACAACAGGTGATAACCGGGCGAATCTCATGTTCTCAACCAATTACAGGGACGGTATAGTAAAAACCCGGAGCGACCGGCGGTTCTCGGTATTTTTTACCGCTCAACAATGTGTTGATGATATCCGTTCGTCCGGAATGGGTGGTCGATATTTTCCGAATCTTGTCGGGTGGCTTAAATCGGGTGGGTATGCTGTTATCAATTATTACTTGAAAACGTACCCTATAGCTGACGAACTCAACCCGGCGACCACTTGTGTATGGGCGCCCGAAACAACGTCCAGTGAAGACGCAATAACGGCCAGTTACGGACCGTTCTCACAGGAGATTATAGAAGCGGTCGAATCCGGGTCGCCTGGATTCTGCGGCGGGTGGGTTTCAAGCATGGCACTTGACAGACTCGTGGAGAAGACTCGAAACCGTGTGACACTCAGGGCGCGTAAAGAACTACTCGCGGAACTCGGGTACATGAAACACCCGTCGTTACCAGACGGTCGAGTAACACGAATCATACCGGCAGAAAACGGCCGCCCTCGACTATACGTGAGAGCCGGCCACCTCAGTATTAACATAACGGACCCGGGCGCGGTCGTGGCTTCATTCTGTGCCGCTCAAAATTACCCGGCTATTCCGGAAACACCCGCCGTCGAGGCGTCCCGCTAATCCCGGGGCGCCTCGCGCGTTATTTTACGGATTTCCTCTAATTTCTCATCCCGGCAGTTATCACAATATCCGTAAGATACGAGACCGTCGTTCTCCACGTCTTCACGGGTGACGGTCTCACATTCGCAACATACCGTTTTCATATTAATTTCAACTTTCCGTGAGCATCCACGTAAACCTGATTAAAATCGGACGTTGAGACACCGAAACCGGCGTCAAGAACTCGTTCACGGTTCGTTGCATCATACGTGCGTAAACGCAAGGTACCGCCGTCAATTTCCGCGTGTATGATCGCTTTACCGTCCGAATGGTCAAGTATCTGCGTGTGATTGATTCGTATAGTCTGTGACATTATTTCACCCCCGTTGATTACATTGAACAAAAGCGGCATTTTTTAACACCGCGTGGTTTTGTATTTCGCATTTTTCGACCGGACAATATTTCTTTACGTAACCCGTCGAGATCGGCCGACCATGTATCACGCCCGGGTGAACGAAAGGTGTATCCGTGTTTCTTTTCGATCTGTACATATTCTTCGTATCTGTCGGGATGATTTTCGAGAAGTGTTCGCCACTCGGGTAATCTTTGAAAGAAACAACACCCACAATCGGTACGTTCAGGAATTTGGATATCGTTATTCTTCAGGTACCCCATTACCTCATTGATACCCCATTTCCATTTTTTCATGGGGTATTCAACGTTGATACTCGAATCGATAATACCGAGCCGCCCCTCTTCGTCCGATCTTAAACCGACGTACATTATCGATTCGTCACCCATGGACCCCATGTATTTGATAAACGGTTTTATTTTTATTTCCTGCGTACAAAATCTCATTCTAAAATTTGGGAGGGCGTTTTTTCTTTCTATGACGTCCCACAGTGTTTCGACAGTCAATTTTTTCAAAGGCCCGAGGATCGATTCAAGTTTACGCCAGTGTTCTTCCATTTCTGGTAACTCGTCGCCTGTCGGAGTTAAAACGTATTCGAATTCACGATCCGGGTGTAACTCTTTTAATCTCAATGCCATTGCTGTTGAATCTTTACCGCCTGATAATGCGACAACGTGTTTCATATCCCTGTACCCTTTCTCGTTATGTTTCCCGCTTCGAACTGTTCGTCGCGGAGTGCCTTATATCCCTATATACTGCTATCCTTGTAACTTGTCAAGGCTTTTTCTCTATTAAAGAAAATAATTCTCCCTCATTGTCATTTCCTGCTATCTCTGTATCCTTCCTTCCTGCTATCTCTGTATCTCTCTATCTCTCTATCTCTCTATCTCTCTATCTCTGAAAACAGAAAAGGCGTCCCGTTAAGAACGCCTTGTGAAACTGCCCACAATGTGTGTTAATTTTGGTCGGTATGTTACTCGCCGCCTACAATCGGGTCGTCAATCCTTGACATTGGACTGTCGTCCGGTAAAAAATTACCTTTACATGCTTCGGTTAAAAACTCCCTGTGCTTTTTCAATACGTCTTCACTCACCTGGGCGGCGGGTATTTTCTTGTCGCCGGTCTCGTACTGCCACATGAAAAATGCGTCAAGTGCATCACGGGTGATTTCGGACAAATCTAAACCTTTTGACATAACAAAATGGTACACGTCGAGCGGAACATAGAAATTAAAACGCTCGAGGTCGTCTTTTTCGTATGTTTCGGCTTCAGGTTCTAACAGATAACCGTCAAATGCAGGGTTGTTCTTGTAAAATGCCTCAATATAATAATGTAACGCAATCCTAATCTCAGATGCGCCGTTTTGAATTATCGATATCCAGTTTTTTTGAGCTTCGGATAACATGACGCTGATTAAGCATTTAGTGTTGTCTTTGCTCAATTTTAACCGTTTCTTTTTCGGTTCAGATTTATTAACCACCGGTTTTATAGGGTCAACGATACCGAGGTACTCACAATTTATTAATACGTCGAGCGCGTGTCTTGCCACGGCTGAACGATTCAAATCGTTTCTTTTAAACCAGTCTATGTATATGTCTTCCATTCTCAAACTAAAAACTTTTGTTTTACCATTTGTTCCGACGACTGGCGTATTCTGGTACACGTCTTGATACCCTATACTTTCCGAATCTTTATTCGTGTACATCTCTATAGCTTTTCTCACAACTAAAGACGCGTTATCTCTTTGTTTTAATAACGACACCTGATCCGTTCTTAAATTTACAAGCGTTAGTTTCATGTTATATACCTTTCTTTTAAAGTTAGTTTTAGTATATTAGATTATTACATGATCGTTGTCAAACAGAAATATTGTATATAAGTTAGTGTTGCAGGAAATAATCCGGTCATGGTGCTATTTTCAATAATTACACATGGTTATATCATGTTATGACCGGATGACCGGAAAAACAGTGTTTTCAGTTCTTTTTATAATTCATTAACACGGCGTATATGTATATAATATATGTTATCCTTCCTCACTTTACTATATACACATACACTGTGTTACTGCTTGCCTCACCGTTTGGTATATTACCGGTCATCGGTCATATATTACCATAATATGTTGTATTTACAGCATATATCTTTACACCTCTTACCGGTCATACTCCGGTCACGTTCGGTCATACTCTATTATACTACTTAATTACATTAAAATCATTAATAATATAAGTAAATTAGGAGCTATAAGGAAGTGACCGGATATGTGTTTAAACGGTTAACGCTTGACAAGGTGGGTTACGTAATGTAACCGTGTGTAATGTATAGGAGTACCAGACGATTTTCATATGATTAAAAAGGTTATATAAATGCCCGGTTATAAATTCCCTAAAGGTAACGAGTTTTGGAAGGCTCGGTCAGTAAACAAACCTGATAAAATATTTTCAACACCCGAAGCACTTTGGGAGGCGGCACTCGAGTATTTTACATGGGTCGAAAACAATCCATTGTGGGAGCAACGCCTCGTTACATACCTCGGTGAATGGGAACGTGTAGACATGCCCAAAAAACGAATGATGACACTCGAGGGATTGTGTTCATTTCTCGGTGTCACCACCCGAACATGGCATAATTATAAGAATTACGAAGGGTACGAGGAAACTTGTCGTTTGATATTCGACCTGATTACTCAACAGAATGTCGAAGGCGCCGCGTCAAATCAATTAAATCAACTGATAGTTGTCCGTAAGCTCGGACTGAAGGATAAAAAAGAACTTTCAGGCGATCAGAACGCCCCAATTTCGACCGTACGTATGGATTCGAAGGAATACGCCGCGGTAAGGTCTCAAATGTTAAAAGAGGATGACGTTTAAATGACAATAACCGTGCATAATATAACCGGTGACGCCTGGACGCCAATAACAGCGGCGGGAAAATCCGGTACCTGTTGGTTACAGGAGATACCCGGGAAAGGTCAAGTCGTTATAAATCATTCTGACACCTTGACCGAGTTTAACGTCGACGAGTCCTATTTCTTACTGAACGCAAAACGGAAATTACAGTGGATCGGTGCCGAGTCGGATAACGATATTTATTACGCAAAGTGCCGCACTCCCGGGACTCAAGCGGTGTTAATTACCGACACGGGTTTCGGTTTCATACATGACCCGGCCGGTAAATTCACCCTTGATCCGGACGGTTCGTTACGGGTGAGACAGCAAGACCCCACCACACCTATTGTAATCGTCCCTTTGCATCAAAAACAGGGCGAAACGACGCTTGCGGCCGACGCCATTATAGATACCTATACCGTCGAGTTAACAGACGCCACGGGCTTTATTGACGGAAATCTTGTTGCCCTGTCTGATATTGTAAATAGTCAAGTTTATTTCGGTAAACAAATCGGCGCCCCGGTCGGAAATGTTATAACCGTTGACCGTCCTTTTGATTTTACTTTTGTTGCCGGTCTGATCATTACCAGAAACCGTACGAACATGAATATCGACGGTTCCGCGGGTACTGAGGTGTTCGGACTTAGACAAGGGCTTGACCCGGGTTTAAACCTCACCGCCGATGTGGTCCGTATCTTAATGACTATGTATACCGGCACGACCCCCACACTTGGGGATTTTGGCGATATATCCGGCGGCATTACAACCGGCGTTACTTTCAGGAAAAGAGACGGTAACAGGGTTAACGTTTTCAATATAAAAGACAATGGCGAGTTAGCGGGCATATGTTACGACCTCCAATTTTTATCAGCCATCGGCGGCGGTCAAGACGGGTTAACAAGCCGTTTGACTTTTGGCGGTGAGAGTAAAATGGGCGCTGTTATACGTGTAGCGCCCGACGAGGACGTCGAATTATTGGTAAATGATGATTTAACCAGTTTAGAAAAGTTCGAACTCATTATAGAGGGGAGTATCGTTCTACCATGACGTATAACGCACCGATGATAACTGAAGCAAGACGGCTTGAATGTGAGCTTGATGGTATGTATTTTGACCGGTATTTCATGAAACAGCGTACAGGCGCTAAAATGATTATCGGTCGTCATCATTCGGTTATGCAAGCGGCACTTGATAGAACAATGTTACCGCCAGAACACCCGGACTTTATACCTCGTTTGATTATCAACGTTCCACCAGGATACACAAAGACAGAAATGGCCGCAATTCATTATATGGCGCGTGGTCTCGCTCTCGATCCTCGTAACCGGTTTTTGCACCTGTCGTATTCTTCCGACCTTGCTTTACAGAACTCCGCCACCACTCGAGAGATTATAAAGTCTGTAGAATTTCAAAAAATGTGGGCTATTCAGACCAAAGACGACATGAACAGTAAAAAAACATGGTGGACGGAACAGACCGGCGGTATCCGTGCGGCGTCTGCCCGAGGACAGGTTACAGGATTCCGGGCCGGCCACATGGAAAAGGATAGATTCACCGGCGCCTTGATTATTGACGACCCGGTGAAGCCTGAAGACGCCTATTCCGAGGTGAAACGTACGGCAGTAAATGACGGATATAACGAAACGGTGGCCAGTAGGCTTGCGGTCGAGTCGGTACCTGTCATTGTCATTATGCAAAGGATACACCACGAAGATTTATCCGGGTACCTGTTGAGGGGCGGTTCCGGTGAGAAATGGCACCATTTGAACATGCCAGTCATCATTGAGGACGGTTTCGAATATCCGGAAGAAAACACGCACGGTATCGAGATATCCCACGGTCTCCCGTTCGGTTGGTTGTGGTCATATAAACATAACAGTGAGCACGAAACAGCGCTCCGAGCACACCGCAGGAAATGGCACGGTCAATATATGCAAGCACCCAAAAAACGCGACGCTGAGTTGATGATATGGCAAGAGGAAGATATCGACGCCGCCCATGGGTCGCCGTGGCCCGGGGGAATACGTACCGTTGTTGCTGTTGATCCTGCGGCGTCGAATAGTCCGACAAGTGACGAACACGGAGTCGGAGCGGCCACATATCACGGACCGAATCAATATACCGTCGAAGCGGACCTCTCACGGAAAGGAACGCCGAAAAATTGGGCCGATACTGCTATTTATCTTCACGATACGTTATCGGCCGGCGCCATTGTTATTGAAACAAATCAGGGCGGTGATATGGCAAAGGACACATTGCGTAACGCCGGTTTTAAAGGTCGTATTATCGGGGTTCACGCCAGTAAAGGCAAGGTTGCCCGGGCGGAACCCATAGCGGCGTTATACGCGCAAGGATTTGTACGGCATAAGCCCGGTTTAACTAAACTTGAGGACGAAATGCTTGACTTTGATCCTGTAACGGGTAAGTCTAATGGAAAATCACCTAATAGGGTGGATTGGACCGTATGGGCTTTAACTGAATTATCAAAACACGGAAAATTTATGGTGTCGTGAGGTATACATGTGGAACCCATTTAAAAAACAAGTAGAACAGAAGTCCGCCACCCGAAGTATCATTTTAGATGATCTTACGTCGGATTTTATTTCCTCGTGCCTATTGGAAGAGATTGTAACGCCGCAAAAGGCTTTTAAATTCTACCGGTCGAACAGTAGTGTCGCCACCGCGGTCGATATGATAGCGGATTCGTTCGAACAGATAGAGCCTATCGTGCAGTTACCGGACGGGTCGATACTGGAACAACACCCTGTACTCGACTTGCTCAGAAATCCCAATAGCTTTATGACGTGGAGTGACTTCGCGGCCAGGATAAGCCGTAATTACCTCTTGACAAATCAATCCCACTTTTACGCCCTCGGGGGTCTGACCGTATCACCTTCCGAAATTTACCCGGTCAAGCCGACGAATGTCTCAGTTACTACAGGTGATAGCGAGTACGTCGAGACTTTTTACGTCGGTCAGGGGGTGGGCGTAGGTGAATACCTTCGGGAACTGGCAAAACAGCGTATTAGTCGGTATTATGACGGCGCATTAAAGGAATTATACAGAATATCCGGATTCAGTAGCATGTCAACGGACGGGACGGCCGACAGTCCGTTACAGGCGGCCGCTCTCGAGACGAATCAGCAAATAAAAGGTCGTATTCATAACCTGAAGATGCTCGACAATGGTGGCCGGCTGTCTCTCATGGTTATTTTTAAAGAGGAACAACTCTCCGACGACGAGCACAAGGAACGAACTCAAAGAATAAACGAGTCGTGGAGCGGCCCGGAAAATGCCGGTAAAATCGGCGTTATGTCCGGCGGTGACATTCAGGACGTAAAAGAAATGGGCGTGAATCAAAAAGACATGGATTACGCCGAACTCGACCGGATAGCGGCACAGGCGATTTACTTCAGGTACAAAATTCCATTACCTTTGATTACAGTTTCGGCGAGCACGTTCAACAATATGCAAACCGCAATCGAAATGTTGTACGACTTTGCTGTTCTTCCACTTGCTGACAAGCTTTTCACGGGTCTGAGTCGTTTTCTATTGCCGAGATACGGTATCGACTTAAATCAAGCTAAAATAACGTTTAATCCGGAATCATTGCAAGCTTTGAAGTCTCGGCGCCTGGATGAACTCAAAGCACGTAAGGAAATCGGCGTCGAAACCACTAACGAATTGAGAGAACAGATACCAAACCGTGAACCGGTAGACGGTGGAGACACTTTATATCAATCCGCAACACTGGTGCCTATTGGGACGGACATAAACGAGGGGGCAACGGATGAATAGTTCGAGGTGGAAAACATACCGTAAAACGGCAGTTCAAGAAATGCGCGATTATATTCTCGGCGAGGATTTGACAGGTGTATCCGTGGCACCGGGTGAGACCCCGAAAGAAGGCGGAAAGATAGCGAGGGATAATCGAGGGAGTTTTTGGTATGTCTCACCGGAATTCATAAAAGACAATTACGAACTGACCGACGCCACAGGTGGAACAAATGACGAGCCTTGATTCTCAGTTACGTTTAAAACTCTCATTTGAAGAGAGATTCCGGAGAGAGGTTCGGGCGTTATTTAACCGTATCCGGATCGAATACCGAATAGGTGTGTCTACCGGGTCCAGAATCCGCGCGAGTAAATACGAATCCCAATGGGAGGCGTTACTCACGGCGCATTACCGTCGCGTTCAAAACGGTTTCCGGGGTGTCGTTCAGGATAACACGAAACAGGATGACCAAGAAATCGAAGACCTTGTACTCGCGGCGCTGATAGCATGGGCGGAAAAAAACGCTCCGGAATCCGCCGCACTTATCACAAATACGACTCAGGATAATATGGACGACTCGTTAATTCAGGCCCGACAAGCTTTTTCCGACGAAGGTAAAACGGATTATACCGACCGAGAATTGTCACTCGTGGCGGCCGCCATATTAGGCCGCAAATTTCGAGGACGGGAAGAGGCCATAATATCAAGTGAAACCCAAGGGTCGGCGGAATCGACAAAATTAATCGAGGCGTATTCGATAGCAGGACTCGCACCGATAGCGGTTGTTACTGGCGAGCAAGTTCCGGAACATAGATCGATTAAAGAGTGGAATACGGTCGGTGATGAGCGCGTAAGGTCGGCCCACAGACGGGCGAATGGCCAAAGAGTCGGGCTTGACGAGCCGTACATTGTAAACGGTCAGCAATTAATGTACCCGGGGGATAATTCCCGTGGCGCTACCGTTGATAATACTATACATTGCCGTTGTTCGGCATTTTACATTTTTAGGTAGGTGAAATATGAAAATTAAAACATTATGTCACGGTGGCCATGTATCAGAAGTAAAAACCCGAGATAGAAACGGTGTTCCGGTCGGTGTCGTTTCCGGGTATATTGCAACGTGGGACGTTGACCGCGGGGATTGGTCCGGAATAAAAGATAAATTTCTCCCTGGCGCTTTCCTCGAAAGTCTCGATAGGCATAAAAAAACCGATAGACAAATACGCTTGAAGGATCAACACGGGCGTACTGTCGGAGGTTTCCCCATTGAAACAGTCCGCGAGGACAGTACGGGCCTTTTCGGTATCGGTGAGATAAACCTCGAAGTTCAACAGGGCGCCGAGGCGTTTTCTCTCGCTAAACAAAAAGTTTTGACGGACTTTTCAATCGGTTGGGAAATGTTATCGGAACCGTCTATCGTTGAGGGTGTCCGGCACATATCAAAAGCCGAAGTGTGGGAGGGTTCTATCGTTGACGAACCTATGAACCCACACGCGAACATTCTCGACGTCAAGACCCTGGACTTTTCGGAGATTGACCCGGAAGACATGAGGGGTCTCGAGGACGCATTAAAAAAAGGCGTGAAGTTTTCCGCGAGGAATGCTAAGAAGATAATCAAAGCCATGAAGGATATCGGAATGTTACGCGACGAACAAGCCGAACACCGCGACGGTGAACTCCTGAAGACGGCAGATTCAATATTAACCATATTAAACGGGAGTAAATGACATGGAATTAGAAAAGAAAATGAATGAAATTGCCGACGGTATTGTCGCGGTTCAGGAGAAACAAACCGCGCTCGAAAAACAATACGACGGCCTCGACCTTGAAGCCATGAACAAAGCCGCTGACGAAGCGAGTAAAGGACTTGTGGCCATTCAGGAACTTGAACAGAAAATCAAAGCCGACGAGCTTATGGACCGTATTTTTTCCATTGAAAGTGCAGTCGTCGAAGCCACAAAAGGCAAGAAAAGCGAAAAAAGCGACCCTCTTCACAAAGCGTCGTTTTATTCCTATCTCCGCAAGGGTGTTAATATCCCCGCTGAGACCATTCAGGCATATTGTGAAGATGTGGCCAGTAAGACGCTCTTACATGCTGACCCTGACAAGGTAAAAGCCTATGTCAAAGACCTTGTGGAAGGTTCGAACCCCGACGGCGGGTTTTTCATTACTCCGGAGCGTTCGACTCAGATTATCCGGAGAGTTTTCGAAACTTCTCCCCTTCGCCTCGTGGCTAATGTTACCACAACTTCCAGTAATAGTATGGAATTTGTAATCGACGACGACGAAGCCGACGCCGGGTGGGTGGGTGAGACTCAGAGTCGCCCGGATACAGACACCCCGGAAATCGGTTTGAAAACCATTCCGGTACATGAGCTTTACGCACAACCGAAAGCAACACAGCGTATGCTTGACGACGCAGGTTTCGACCTTGAGGGATGGTTACAGGGTAAAGTTTCCCGTAAATTCTCCCGCCTGGAAAACAACGCCGGTGTAGTCGGTGACGGTTCCAAAAAATGGAAAGGTTTTCTTTCTTATCCTGCGTGGTCTGTGGCCGGAACGTATCAACGCGACGCCCTGGAACAGGTTGTAACGACCGGAACGTCCGGTAATCTCGACGAAGCCGACGACCTTATTTCCCTGCAATGTTCCTTGATTGATGATTATCAGGCGTCCGCGGTTTGGGGCGGTACCCGTGAAACTTTTTGCGATATCATGAAGCTGAAAGACACACAGGGTCAATACCTTTTGAATCCGATGGTTCTCCGTGAAGGCGCAGACCGTATTTTACTCGGAAAACGTTTTATCATCATGCAGGACATGCCAGAAGTTGCGGCGAACGCCCTGTCCGTTGTTTATGGTGATTTCGGCGAAGGTTACACCATTGTGGACAGATTTGGCGTCCGGGTTCTCAGAGACCCTTACACCGCTAAACCTTACGTAAAATTTTACAGTACGAAAAGGTCCGGCGGTGACGTAACCAATTTTGAAGCCTTAAAAATCCTCAAAATTAAAGCATAACCTTACCCGACAACACGCGGGGGTAACGCCCCGCGACAAACAAAAATTAACCTTTATGGAGGAAAAATACCATGGCAATCAAAGAAAAAGTAACTAAACAGATTGTTATTAACGCCCTCGAACCTCAGGTAATCGGGTCAAATACGACCACAACCGGGGCCATTATCGATATGGCGGATTATGATAACGGCATTTATTTTGCTGTTGACGTCGGTCTATTCACTGACGGCGTGTACACTTTGAAAATTGAAGACGGCGACGACTCCGGACTCTCTGACGCCGCGGATATCCCCGCCGCTCAATTAGTTTACGGGTCATTGCCCGCACCCGCCGCCGCTATTGCGGAAGGTGCGGCACTCCCGAAAGAGGGTATTTTCGGTAATAAACGGTATGTTAGAGCGTCCATTGTGTCCACTGGCGTTACAACCGGTGCGACTGTGAGCGTTAAAGCCATTGTCGACCCCGAGATTGCAAAGACACCCCAGGACTCTTTGTAATCCCGTGCCTTGGGTGCCTCGGAAACGGGGCGCCCTAAACTTTAACCTTTTAACGGAGCAATAAATATGAGAATCACCGCTTTAAAATCCGGCAAGTTTGCACACCCGGAACCGAGTAAACCTATGGTACGGCTCGTCGAAGGCGAGACCGAAGAATACGACGGTAAAATGTCCGTTGCACTTATCGAAACCGGTTGGGGTGAACCTGAGGCCGAGGACACGCCGTCTCTGTCGAGAATGACGAAAAAAGAACTCGAGGATTACGCCGACACAATCGGATTAACTGACCTCGACCCGAACTTGAAAAAGGCCGAAATGATCGAAGCTATCGAGGCACACCGTGGGTAACGATCGATACGACGTTATAATTCCGCCGGCGGAAGAACCCGTAACACTTACCGAGGCGAAAGCGTGGTGTAAAATTACGCACTCTTCCGAAGATGCGCTCATAACTGCGTTGATTAAATCCGCCACGTCAAAACTCGAACTGTATACAAATCGAGTTTTCGTCGAACGGACTTTCACGGGGTTTTTTTCGGGCCTGGAATGCAGTAAGTACGAGCGCGGACTTTATTTCGCACTCAGACGGGCGCCGTTGTTGTCTGTTTCCACAATCGAAGTGACCGAGGACGACGTACAGGTTACAGTATCTGCCGACGATTATAACGTTAAAGAAACCGCCGCTTTTTCCCGGGTAATATTCTCGGAATTGAACAATTCACCGGACGTAATACCGTACCCGTGGCAAGTGGATTTTACGGCAGGTTATGGCGCCGCGGCCGACGTTCCGGAACCGATTAAGACCATGATAAAACAATACGTCTGTTTCCTGTACACGAATAAAGGTGATTGTGCCGACGCCGGTGGTAAAACTGGCGGAATTCCGGAGATTGTACGGGCCATAGCGGACGAATACAGAATAGTTAATACTTTCGGGTGCTGATATGGGTAACTGTGACGTAAAACGCATAAAAGCGACAAAACTTTGTAGGGGTGATTTAAAACATTTGGTCGATTTGCAAAACCGGAGTCTCGAGGAAAGCGGTTTCGAGTCAAGTCAACCGAATGAACAGTTTTCAACTATCCGGCAACAATGGTGCGCAATCGAAACAGTCGGAGGCGTCGGGCGTGGGGTGTCCAGATTTGCAAAAATTCATATCCTCGATGAATCGACGCACCTTTTCTGGACTACGTGGGATTCTGATTTTCCGGAACTTGAAAACAGGAATTCATGGGTATTGTACGAAGGTAAGCGGTATAAGGTTCTCAGAGTCGACAATATCAATGAATTGAACACGACAATCGTGATACAGTTAACAGAACGGGGCGAAGATACAGAAGAGGCGAGCGAGGCGTAAATGACAGCCGTAATCAAAGCAACAAAGCGAACCCAGGAAGTGTTAATCGGTGTGCCTAAACACATGATGAAACACCGCGCCGGTCTCGAGTCCGCTTTGTATGACATTGGTTCCGAGGTTGTTCGAGAAACCGAACGTTTGATAATTAACGGCCCAAAAACAGGCAGGGTTTACAGTTTCCGAGGTGCGAGACACCAAGCGTCGGCACCCGGGGAACCGCCGGCAAATCGAACGGGAAGACTCGCAAGGTCCGGCGACTATATTGTCCGGAATTGGCAGGAAATGACGGTCGGTGAGACCGCAGAATACGCGGGTTTTCTCGAAAACGGAACACGTAAACGGATCGCACCGAGACCGCATTTAATACGTGCGGTGAACAATCAGGCACAGAATACAGTAAATGCTATCCTTGACAACGTGCAAAGGGAGATAAACAGTTGATTACACCTTCCGACATAGTGAAGCACCTCAAAACGTATCTTCCTATTTTTACGGATAAATTTACGCAAACGCTCACGGTATCGGCCGCAAGCATAACGGCGGGTAACATACTCAACGTTACGAGCACAGCGCACGGAAAAACCCCGGGGCAATCCGTTGTAATATCGAGCGGTACCATACGTAACGGTCTCATAGCTTCAGCACTCGGTACAGGTGTGGTAACATTCACCACCGGGACCGACCACGATTTAATTAAACCAAGTCAACCACTTGACGATCAGACTTTGACACTCGCCGGGTTCGGTAACGTTTGGGAAGGTGAACACGATATTATAGACGTTCCGAATCGACGTAATTTTACGGTGAATCTCCCTTCGGGTGAAGTAACCGCCCCACCGGTCGACGGTTCTCAGTATCTTATTGAATCTTTGACTTTTGGGGTTCAGGAAATCGGTACGGTTCCGGACGTAGACACTTTCACTATCGATTTATCCACGGCGCCGGTATTACCTATCGGGCCGGTCGATGACCTTTCGATAATCTCCGGGTTCAGAATAGCGGCGGCCGCAGATTTCAACCGGGCACAAGCCGCGTACAGTAAACAAAATACCGGAGAACCGTATCTTTTTGTCATCATGACCGATATGGACGTGAGCAAGGACCGACACACTCTTAACGACGGGGTGGCCGGTCTGACTCGCCAGGATGAAATGTTATTGAGATTATTACAATCTTTCAGTACGTCGGTTTTCATTCCGACAACGAAGGATTTATCCGGGGCGGACGCGCAAGATTTGGCGTATGGGTCGCTTTTTAGTGCATTGATAAGGGCATTATTCGGATATGAGCCGGACGGCTCTCAAATACGGTATTTAAACGTCCCTTCAGGTCACGGCCCGGGCGAATATAACTCAGCTTATTATGTTCATGTGTACGATTGGCAGTTACCGGACGTAATCAATTATGAAGACAGTTTCCTCGAGCAACCGGACGTTGCTTTCAGAGACATTGAGCAAACGTTAAAATTATTTAATGACTCTGAGGCGGAAATGTTGTTAAATATAAATTTAGATGATGAACCATTATAAACCGGAGGCGTTATTATGAACAGTCCTATCATGAAATATTTTAAATACGACCATCTTCCCGAGAAATTACAGGAAGTGAGTAAACCCCTCGGGGAACTTGCCGAAAAGATGGAAAAAGAATTACCGAGTGGTGCCGAAAAATCCGCCGGTCTCAGAAAGTTACTCGAGGCTAAAGATTGTTTTGTACGCGCCAGACTCGAATAACCACTATAAACCGGAGGCGTTATTATGAACAAGGCAATTATTGAAAACAAATCAGGTGTGACTATTCACGGCCTGAAGCCCGGGGGTAAAATCCCGGTTGAGGTTGACCGAGACGGAACGCCTCTTGACAAGAAATGGAGACGAAGGCTCGCGGATTCGAAAATCGACGGCGCTGTCTCCCTGAACAAACCGGCGAAACCCGCCGCAACAAAGAAAAAGGGGGATTAAAAAATGGGTTCTGTAACCAGTAATCCGAAGGTCAATATTCAATTGTTGCCCGCGGCCCTCGTCGACGCTTTCGAAGACAGGAGAGACATTATTTTCGGACAGATCGGCGCAAGTGGTACCGCGGTTGATGGTGATTTGAATGTTGATGTTCACACATTGACTACCGCTGAGATAAAAACGCTTTTCGGCGCTGATACGTTTCTAACGAATCAAATACTTGCGTGGTTGGCTTCAAACGAGGCAAAATCACCACTCGACGTTATCGGGAAAGACCCCGCGGGCGGCGCTGTAGCGGCAACCGGTGTTATTACTTTTACCGGGGCGGCCACAAGTGACGGCGAGTTCCTTATCACTTTTGTTGACAAGGAACAATACGAAGTTACTGTCTCTGTTACTTCCGGGGATTCCGCCACCGTTATCGGTGACGCTCTCGTTACTGCCATTGCGGCACTTACCGACCCGGTTTTTAGTGTGGCCAATGTTGCCGGCGCTGTCACCGCTACCGCCAAAGACGTCGGAACCATTGGTAATGATTACGGTATCAAAGTTGCCGGCGTTATACCGGGTGTAACTGTTGCACTCACGGCGTGGACCGGTGGCGTAACTGACCCGACATTGACCGGGATACTCGATCCGATTGACGGTATCAGATACACCGGTGCCCTTTGGTCTGAAGCCTGGAATTCTAACCTCGATATTATTAAAGATGAATTCGAGGATCGTTTCAACGCTTCGAACGCCATTCTTGACGGTACCATTTTCCACGGTCTTACGGATACCTTCGCCAATATTAAAACGGCCATTGCGTCCGAGAACAGTCAGACAGTCGTCACCATGGGTGCTCCGAAACTTGCACTCGCGGCACATACCGGACCGGCTATACTCAGGCCGGCGGATTGGGTGGCGGCGGAATTTGCAGGAATCCGGGCGAGGCGTTTAACCACTGACGCACCTATCGCGGACTATATTATCACCACGTCGGGCGGTCTTGACGCTTTCGGTGGTCCGAGTCTGGCGAGTTTGCCTTACTTCAATACGCCGCTTGCCGATACACCGGTAACACCGTCCACGAATTTGTTTTCAGCTACCGAACAAGACGAACTCGAGGACGAAGGTTTCACCGTGTATGGTGTTAACTCCGCTCAGAATTTCATGATAACGGGTCCGGTGGTTACAAACTGGACTACCGACGCCGGCGGAAATCCGAACGAAAGTTTTAAGTATCTGAATTATGTTGATACCGGATCGGCGGCTCGTGAAATTTTCTTCCGGGTTCTGAAATCGACATACGCTCAGAGTCGTCTTACCGAGGGTGATTTAATCCCGGGTCGATCCATGGCAAACGCCGAGAGTATCAAGGCCGAATTGTTGAGAATTTACCGCGTCCTTGCCGATTTGGCGTTGACTCAGGCCGGAAGAGAGGCGGAGAGCTTTTTCTCTACAAATACCACCGTTACGGTATCTCTCGCGGAAAGAAAAGCGACAATCAACGGACCGTTACCGATTGTTACCCAATTAGGTGTGATTAATTATTCACTCCAATTGTCTTTTACAATCACTGGTACCGGTACTCAAATAACCGTATAAAGGAGCGTGAACAATGGGTAATAGAACTCTAAGCGTCCCGACCGTCATAATTAACAATGAAACATATTCTATCGTCCCTAACAGTTTCATGTATGACGGCGGGGAAGGTGAAGTAACCGTCAGGGCGGCAAGTGCCGGCGGCGGTCAGGTGTCGAGCGTACATTCTCAGAACGCCGAAACTCAAATCGGAAAGTGTAAATTTGACGTTTTCCTCGTCCCGGGTCTCGATTCGGATATAGCCACATGGAAAGAAAACGTCGGGTCAAACGCTATTCAAGCGATACAGCGGAGCGCCGGAGGCGAGGCCGTCACGTTGTCGTGGGATAATATGTCTCTCGTGAATGCGGTCGAGCGTGAAGCAAGCGCGGACGGTGTTACGTCGCTCGAGTTTGAAGGCGACAGAATGTCAATTCAGTAATATTAATCGATTATAACAGGGCGGCCCCTCGGGGTCGTCCGTCCATAAAAGGGGTGACAATGGGTATTCAGGAAGGCACACACGAGTTTACACTCAGTCAAGGGGTAAAATATAAATTTCAGGGGTCTACAGTTACGGGCGAGTCGGTCACGTTGAAAGAACCGGGTATGGATCATATTAAACTTTACCTGAAACTTAAACAGATGATTACACGTTCTCAAATGGAACTTGCAAAACAGGCCGGTGAAATTAACAAAATGCGTGATTCGATAGGGGAAATTACAAAACCCCTGGACGAAGACGTGGAACGTTTGGAAAATGAAACCGACGACATTCACGAGGCCATTTCCCTCGCCCTTCAGGCGTCCGAAACGGTGGATATCGGAAAGTTTATCGAAACGTTCGAAAAAATGGTATGTATGAAAGGTCGTTCATCCGTGTGCATGGTCGACGGTCAGCAATCAATGACGGCGGCTATTTGGGCGAATCTGAAACCGGACGACGCTTTCAACATGGCCGTGAGGTGGTGCTCTTTTTTCGGTATGCCCTCGGACGGGGGCGAGAAGACTATATCCGACCGGCCGTCCGAATTGCCTACGGAACGGACGGAGGTATAGATTATAATACGGCTTTAGGTCTCAGCGTGTGGGACTTAACCATAATCGGTGACGAGTTAGAAAAGATACAGCGAGAAGCAAAAAGGAAATAATTTTAACCATTATATTTTTTAAGGTATTTTATGGCAGACTGTAAAACATTTGGGTGTTCATTTGCGTACCCTATGAATGTGTTACACCTAACACACAAAAGACCTCTTACTTTTCCGGTGGAATGGTTGTGGTCTATGGAAAAATGTTTCGTATTTTCCCTTTGCGGATTGTCAACGCCACATATGGCGCAACGGCCTTTTTGCTCTTCGAGTTTAGAGTCGTACCAATCGAGGGTTACACCATATGTATTTTTCAACATGCTTTTTCTTTGTATCAGTGCTCTTTTTTCAGGGTTATTTTCCCGGTACTCTCTGAGACGTTTCGCCGCTTTTTTCTTATTCTCAGGTTTTTGTCTCCATTTTTTCATGTATTCTTTCCGGTGCGGTGTTTGGGATTGTTCCTTCAATTTGGATTTGTTCTTCTTTCGCCATTTTTTTATCATTTCTTTGTATTTTTTGGCGTTTTTCTTCCTGTACTCAGCGAGACGAACATTTCCACATTGTTTACAACTATACCTTAACCCGTCGGGCGCATTTTTGTGTTTATGGAATTCTGTCAACGGTTTGAACTCTTTACATTTACTGCACTGTTTTGTTTTCATGTTGAATCCTTTGGCATTTAATTTTAGTCTAACTTATCAAAAAGGATACGAATAGTAAATGAGTTTTTCCGCAGAATACATATATCGTATAATGGACCGTTACTCGGGACCACTCGACAGGATAAGCCGTTCGACTGATAAATTCCGTAGTAAGGCCGCCGCCGCTTCGAAACGAGTCGGCCGTCTAAGTAAACGTATGGAATCCGCCGGTCAAACCATGGCCAATTTTAGAACAGCTATCGGCGGGGCGGCCATTACCGCCGGCATGTTTAAATTTGCTCAGTCTGCGTCGACAATCGAGGACGCCATGGCCGATGTTGAGCGTGTCACGGGTTTAACCGGTACAACGCTTGATAAAATGCAAGAAAATTTACAACGTATGGGGCGGGCAACCGGCAGGAGCGCCGAAGGTCTGGCGGCCATAGCTTTCGAAGGTGGTAAGCTCGGTATAGCGAACGACAGTCTCATGGATTTTGTGTTAATGGTCACAAAGACGGCCGCCGCTTTTGATATGGTGGACTCTGAAGCGGGTCGCGCTATAGGTTCAATACGGGCAAAACTCGGTATGACTGTCGGTGACGTAAACACCCTCATGCAACGGGTTAATTTCCTCGCTGACAATACGAGTGCGTCCGGTGCTCAGATGATAGAAATTATCGAGCGTACTTCCGGAACTTTCAAAACTTTACATATACCGAGCACAGTCACGGCCGGGTGGGCGGCTTTCGCTAATCAGGTGGAAGTATCCCCGGAACTTGCGGCGTCAGGTCTTAACATGATGATGGGGCGTTTAATGAAAATGCCGGGTATGCTCGACAAAATGTTGAAAGACCCACAGAACGCCGTTATAAATTTCTTGAAACGTTTTGAAAAAATGCCCGAAGCCCAAAGAGGCGCCGCTATATTGAAAACGTTCGGTCAAGAGGCGGGGCGTTTTGTACTGAAAGCTGTCAGTAATACAAAATTACTTGACGACGCAATGAAAACCGCGGCGTCGAATAAAGCTCTCGGGTCCATGGACCGAGAATTTGCCAATATATTGAAGCGTAGCAGTACCGCAGGTAAACGCATCAAAGAAACTTTTATCGACATTTCTCGTACCATAGGGGCCGTTTTTCTCCGTGTTTTCGACAAATACTCGGCCCGTATTCAGAAATCAACAGAATTTGTACTCAGATTTGTTAAAACGCACCCAGGACTTGTAAAAATAACGGCGGCAATGGCGGCATTTCTCGCAATTGTAACCGCAATCGTGGTACCTATCGGTATTTTATTCTCTATAATTGCCGGTGGTCTTCCGATACTGTCGGCGTTAATGGCCGCGGTCGGTGCGATATCGGCACCGGTGGTTATTGCTGTCGCAGGGGTGGCCGCTTTTGTCACATGGATAACGTGGGCGTATGCAAGGTCGGCGGCGTTTAGACAATCACTCGTAAACCTTGCGGACGCGTTCAGTCCGTTACTAAATGGTTTAAAAATGCTTGTGTCATGGGTCGGTGAACGATTGGGTGTATCCTTCCAGAATTCACAAGTTCAAATGCAAGCATGGGGTGATTTTTTCGCGGTAATTATTAACGGAATTGCGGCATTGATCAAGGGTTTACTATCACCGATAGAAAGTATCAAGGAATCTATGAACATGATAATGTCGGTCGATATCGGTAAAAAATTTGAATCCTTAAAGGAGAAAATGAGTTTCGGCGGCGCGTGGGACGCTGTTAAATCCGGTCTCGGGTTCGAAACGGCTACCGAAAAAGCCGCGTCAAGGTCTCAAGATAACAAAATGGAAGTATCCGGGCGGATCGGTGTAACAGCTTCAGGCGGTGCAAAGGTCGAAAAAGCGGACATTAATTTAAACACGGGTTATAATTTAGCGGTGGCGCATTGATATGACAAGAATACGAAATTTATTACCGGCATCATGGAAAGGTATTCCGTTTTTTGTCCGTTCTGAAGTTTTGACAGAAGGCGGCCGGCGGATAGTTTTACACGATTACCCCAATAGTTCCGAAAGATTCGTCGAGGATTTGGGTCAATTACCGCCGAAATTTAGTGTTACGGCTTTTGTAACTGGCGAGGATTTTCTCGACCGTGCGGAACAATTGGAACGTGCGTTACAGGAAGAGGGTCAAGGTCGTTTATCAATGCCGACTTTCGGGGCGCGTAATCTGTTCGCTCTACCGTACAGGAAAGACGCTTCACAAACTGAAGTCGGGGAGATTCGTTTCGAACTTGAATTCGCGGCCGGTCGAGCTATATCCGGACCGAGTAGGGCGCCGAATACTGTACAAACTGTATTTTCTCTCGGTGACACCGCGCGTATCGAAATCGGGTCCGCCCTGGAAGACCTTTGGGTACCACCGGTCGAAACCCCAAACGTTTTAACGGCACAATTTGACCTTGAGCAATTCACGCAAGCTATTGACCAATTGAGAACAACAGTCAATAACATAAGTGATATCGACACTATTATCGATTTTATCAGTGTTAACGCCCCGTCGATAGTTCGGTCCGCGTCTGCACTTAAAACGGCTTTTATTGATGAATTGTGGCAGACCGTCAGCGTAGGTTTAACTGGCGGTGCGGGGTTTTCTGTTCTTACGGAATTGACCCGGTTCGGTTCTTCCCTTTCCCTCAGTCTTTCGGACATAAGAAATGCGAATATTTCAGGGGTTACGCCCGAGTCTGAAGAGACCGAGATACCATTATGGTCAGAGACAACCGGTGGTCGGGTTATAAGAAATAAAAATCGGTTGTCCATAGTAAATGCCGGTCGCGTGTCGGCCTTGGTGACAGCTTACGAACAGGCGGCCGATACTTCATATAGAACAGATACTGACATAGACGAAGCCCGGTTATCACTTGAAAACGAACATCAAAGATTAATGCGCGTCGATACTGAGGATAGAAATTTAATACAATCTCAAGCAACCGTACGGCGAGCGGTCGAAAATATACGTTTGGCCGCCCTGGATATATTAGATCAGAAGGAACAGTCAACGTTTACATTGGTCGATATAGAACGGGGCGCCCCGATAAGTTCTTTTGTACTGGCGTATGATCTTTACGCGGAAGAATTTACGACGAGCGAGGAAGTCACGGCGAGAGGTGTGGAAATCCGAGGTTTGAACCCCGCGGAACCTTCGGACAAATTGGATAATGGTATAACGGTATTACAATCATGAGTTTTGAAATTCGCATAAACGGGGCGCCTTTTTTCTTATGGAAATCGGCCACGGTTCAAAGGTCTATCGACAGTAACGCCGGTTCGTTCAGGTTCAGTAATTCGAGCACGGTCCCGTTATCAAATTACCCGGTAAAAACCGGTGATTTTGTAGAGATATTGGTCTCAGGAATCCGAAAAGTTGCCGGCTTTGTTGATGAAATAACAGGAAGTCAAGACGAAGACAGTCACACTATTGAGGTATCCGGACGAGATAATACCTCGGACCTTATCGATTCGAGTATTCCGGACGGTGCCAAAGTAACCGAAGGTCCGGTCCCTCTTGTTGCTTTGTGTGAGAAAATTATATCAGCTATAGGTACAAAAATAAAAGTCATAAATACCGTTTCAGACTTAGCGGATTTTACGTCACAGGATTTACAGGCGGCAGGTTCAGGCGAGACGTGTATGGCGTATCTTGTTTCATTTGCCAGGAAAAGACAAGTTTATCTCGTTCCGGACGGTTCGGGAAATCTTGTAATATTCCGTCCGGATAAATCGAATCAGGCAGTTACACCGCTGTTACATAAAGTCGGGGGCATTTCGAACAACGTGGCCACATATTCCTTTAGGCAATCTCAGCAAAATAGATTTAACCAATACCTTTGTCGTTCACAAGATAATTTCGGTTTCGATCCGTTCGGGGATTACTCCGGGGAAGGTACCGACCGTAAAAATTCCGTTGAGGATTCTCAGATACGACCGAGCCGATATCTTGAAATTCAAGCCGAGGAATCCATGAACGACAAAGAATGTTCGGAGAGAGCGGCCGAGGAATCAAATATACGTCGAGCCTTTGGTACCGAGTATACAGCGTCGGTACCCGGCGTAACTCAATCCGACGGCACGTTATGGGATTTCGGGCAATTTGTCGACGTTGTAGACGATTACGCCGATATTTCCGGTAAATTCTTGATAAAATCCGTCGAGTATGCAATTGATACAGAAGGTGGAACCAGAACGCAAAATACATGTGTTCCGCCGGACGCGTACCAAGTGACCGCGGAACCTTCGAAAGAAGATAGCAGAAACGCCAAAACGGGCGAAGGTTTCCAAAGAAGCGAACCCCAGGAACAAGGGTCCATACGATGAAAAGTATATTGAATTGCATAAAAAACATATTTAAGATAGCGAAACTATTGTTCGTGGATGACTCGGAAAATTTACGTTTCGGTACGATATCCACTCTCGGGAAGACTCAGAAAGTTTTAATGTTTTCCCCTTACGGATTAATGCACAAACCGCCGGCCGACAGTATGGTTTTACTGTGGTCACAGCAAGGACAGGAAAGTAACGGCATAGGAATTGCAGACGACCCGCGTAATCGTACGTTGAAAGATTTGTCCGAGGGTGAAGTTGCTCTCGGTAATTATTCCACCGGTCACTATATTTATTTTGACAAAGACGGGTTATGTAACATTGTTGCAAAGGATTTGAAAATATCTATTACCGATTCGGTGGAGATTGTCGGAACAGACGTTGAAATAACGAGTACGACGCTTACACACAACGGTACAAATATCGGTGATAGTCACATACATTCACAAGGGGCAGATTCGGACGGTGATACCGAAGTCGATACCGGAGGGCCGCACTCATGAACCGACAGGATATTTTAATAAAATCAGACACCCGGGGTATATACGACGTTCAGATAGACGGGGCGGACTTTGCAAGTTCTGAGGGTTTCGAATCTGCAATAGCCGCAAGTTATTTCACAGATTCGCGGGCGCCCGCCGTACAGGTACAAGAGGCGCAGAAACGCCGCGGGTGGGTCGGTAATATTTTAACGGCCATACAATCCCGGGAACTCGGCGGTTTGCTTTGGATTCTCGATCAAGCCCGGGTTACGGACGACACTTTAAATTTTGCCAAATCTTTTGCACAGGATAGTTTACAATGGTTGATCGAGGACGGTCTGGCCCGTTCGATTCAAGTATCAGTTGCACGGAATGGTATCAGAGGAATAACAATACTGACCGACATAACGACAATCGAAAATACGGTTTTAAGATATGTCACATTGTGGCGGTCCACTGATTTAACAAGGATTTTACCATGACTTTAAATTACCCGACTTTCGATGATTTAGCGGCGCAGATACGGGCGGAATTCAGAAAACAATTACCTGAAGTCGACCCGACTGTTTTCGGATCATGGGCGAGGGCTTTGGCGGACGGTAACGCCGTATTAGCTCAGTCTATAAGTTTTTTAATTCGAGACCTCGAAAAAGAACTTTTCCCTCAAACTGCGTCGGGTGAATTCCTCGATTTATGGGGTGATTACGAAGGTCTCGAACGTAAACCGGAATCACCGTCGACAGGTAACATATCGGTAACGGGTACCGCAGGTGTTGTGATTCCGGTTTTAACCGATTTTACGGGGAGTAATGGTATTACATACCGTTCGACAGCGGTGGCCACAATAACGGCCGTAAATCAGACCGTAACGACATTAACTCGGTCCGGTTCTTTAGTCACGGTAGAATTACCGAACGACCACGCCCTCGCGACAGGTGTCGAAATTGTTGTGAGCGGTGCCACCGAACCCGAGTATAACGGAACTTTTATAATTACAGTGACGTCGAGAACGACTTTTCAATATACAATTACCGGAACGCCTTCGACTCCCGCTACCGGGTCGCCAGTGTATGACGTTGACATAGCGTCGGTACCTGTCGAGGCACAATCGAACGGGTTATCGACAAATCTTGATTCCGGAGCGCAATTATCATTTGTTGCACCGGGTGTCACGAATGCAGACGACCCGGGTTTGGTTCAATTCGACGGATTATCCGGAGGCGCTTCGGAAGAAACGGACGAGGATTACAGAACCCGTATCCTACTGTCCCGTTCGATCATCGAAGGTGTGTTCACTCCGGATCAAATAAAACTTGCAGCGCTGTCAGTATCCGGAAATACCCGGGCATTCGTGAAAAAACCGACTTTATCAGTTTGCGCGGGCGGCTCCGGCTCGGCCACCGACCCCGTACCCGGTCAGACTTCCGTTTTCATACTGAGAGATAACGACCCGAGTATTATACCTTCACAATCTGTTCTTGACACGACAAAACAGGCTATAATAGACGACGGGGCGTTACCTGCACACACAAGCGAGGTCGATTTATTTGTCGAAGCTCCGGACCTTGTGGAAACTGATTTCGATTTTACTGCACTTAACCCGGATACACCGACCATGCGTACGGCGGTTCAAGAACAATTAGAAGCCTTTTTCGAGGATACCGTCGATTTTGAAGAGACAGTAACCGAGGCGAGTTATCTCGGGTCTATTCAGGCGACCCAGGATTTACAAACAGGGGAGTTTATAATATCTTTTTCATTGTCCACGCCTTCGGGTGATATAGTTGTAACCGACGGTGAAATAGCGTCATTGGGTGACGTAACTTTCAGTATATAACGGGGTAATATGGGAAATAATATTTTCAAAGCACCGGACGACACAAGTCAGCAAATGGCGGATAGCTTACCTGTCGGTAGAGCGTGGGCGTCCAAAAATATCGACGATAGTAATCTCCGGCTTTTGATTAATTCCCTTTCCGTAGCTCATAATCTAACGCAACAACAGGTCGAATTACTCGAAGATGAATTCCGTATCCTGCAAACGTTCGATTTGCTTGAAGATTGGGAAAAATCCGTCGGTATTCCGGACGAATGTCTTGCGGAGTCTGAAACTTTAGAGCAACGTCGACAGGCCGTAATAGACCGTTTACGTAAAATGCCTATTGTCACACTTGAAGAAACCGAATATTACGTAAACTCGCTATTCCCGGGTTTAAATATAGAATTGGTACCGGGCGTGGAATATTTTACTTTTGAATATGAATTCGAGGCGCCGTTTCTCGGTGACGTATCCGAAAAATTTATACTTGTGGTTAAAGTGCCGGTGTCGGGTGAGTCTTTCGAATATGATTTTGAATTGCCTTTTATCGGCGGTCCTGATACGATACGATTAAGGTGTTTACTTGAAAAAATAGTACCGGCAAATGTATATGTAATTATAGAATTTACGGGGGCGTAAATGAGAGACTATCAGACTAAAGCAAATCAAAGCGGATTACCGGATAGTATAACCGCTGAAAAATTCGGGGCGGGCGAGGCTAATTCCACACTCACAGAAAGTAAAACGGCGGTTTCGAGTTCCGGGCAAACACTTGCACCGGCAGACGGTACAGGGGAAATTACTGACCAATTAGCGCGGGCGCTTGCTATTTACGGTGGCGGTGGGGCTGAATATATGGTGGACACCGGTGCCGCGAATGCTTATGTATTAAACCCTGTGTTTCCTAAAAAAGCTGCGTCGGCGTATTTTGACGGTATGACCGTGTCTTTTAAACCGGGAAATTTGAATACCGGGGCATCTACGGTGAATGTCGCATCTATCGGGGTAAAAAGTGTTACGGACATTGGCGGAAACGCTTTGATTGGGGGTGAAATATCCAGTTTCGTCACTCTTCGATATAATCTCGCATCTGATAGATTCGAATCGATTCATTTGGGAACTTTGAATGCGGGGTCGCCGGGGTACGTTATATTTGAAAACGGTTTGATAGCACAGTGGGCGACAGTCGGGTCAGGTAGTACGGCCGCTGTTTTTCCAATAACATTCCCAAATGCGGTATTTGAGGTTTTTATAGTTGTTGAACAAAATAGCGTCACAAATGTTATCGGAAATACTTTTTTTGTATCTTCGAAAACGACAACCGGATTTTCGAGGGCAGCATCCGGAATACAAGCAATTTATTTAGCTATAGGATATTAGGAGACTATATGAAAATTTTTTATAGCCCGTCATCTCAAGGGTTTTATGTGGATAGTATATCAAAAGATATACCGGAAGATAAAATCGAGATAAGTCAGGAAGAACATACGTTTTTACTTTCTTCAGGGGGGTCTATAGCGTTAGGCCCGTCCGGTAAACCGGAAATAAAACCGTCAAGATTCCATACTTTAACAAATGATGGCGCGGCATGGGAGGTGACCTCCGAAAATGAAACCGCCAAGATAGCCGAGGAATCCGAACAGGCGCGACTATCCAAGTACCAACAGGGTAAAGAGTCGAGTGGCTTAAAAGGCGTCACGGTGGAACAGGCGAGGACGTGGGTTGACAACAAACTCGATAGTGCGGGTACCACGGCGGAGAAAATCGAGGCGATGCGGGACATTTTCCATAAAATAGTCGTTTTTCTTGTGTAGGTAATCATGTCTGATAAAGAATTTTTCTTGATACTCGCCGTTGTTCTCGCCGTTGTTCAATTCCTTTATCGACTATGGGATAAGAAAGATAACAAGCTTGTTATAACGGCAATAACGACCGCTGTCGAATCTTTCACCCCACATATTGAACGAACCCGGAGAACGTACGGTATTGTGAAAGATTTAAAAAAAATGCACGATGTCAGGGACGACGACGGGCGCCCCTTGTGGTACATGCCGAAAGAAATTCTCGAGACTCAGCGGGAAATTGTAGCGACTCAACATTTAATGGCCGAGAATCAGCGTAACACACTGGTACTCATGGAAAAGGTACTTGATAAGGTCGATAGGCATCACGATAATTGTAAAGATCAATTTACAATTTTGAAGACAGAAAGTAACGGGGAGTCATAGGTATATGTATAATTTCGAAGAAAAAGAACTCGGTTGTCGTTGCGGTAAATGCGCTGTTGATTTTGAGCGTATGAATCCTGAAACCATGCAGAAAATAGAAGCCGCCAGGATAATTGCGGGAATCCCGTTTACTGTCCGGTCTGCAATGCGCTGTATTACACACAATGCGGCGGAGGGTGGTTCCAATGACTCGTCACATTTGGAAGGGTACGCGATTGACGTCGAGGCCAATAACAGTCGTCAAAGATTTATCATAATCGACGCTCTGATACGTGCGGGTTTTACACGAATCGGTATCGGCCGAACATTCATTCATTTTGACGACGATCCTTTAAAGGACGAAAGGGTGGTATGGTTATATGATTAATCCATTTGCATATTTTATGAATTTATCCCCACGGGTTAAAATGACTTTAATCATTTGTGGAACAATTACTATGTGTTTATTCATGTATCTTGCAGTTGAAACCGGTATTTTTGACGATATAGTATGTTACTTTTTAACGGACGGTACGGAAGGTAAAAAATGAAAGAATTATTAGCGCTCGGGGCGCGCCTTTGTGAATTATCATACAAGGAACCCGCGTGGATCATTGCGGGCCTGGACGAACTCGATTTAAACTATTTCCAATGGGTGGAAAATAAAGAAACAGATTGTCAAGCGTATATTTGCGCAGATGAAACCCGGGTTTTTATCGTTATTCGTGGTACCGAGTTTGACAATTGGGAAGATTGGAAAACAAATCTCGATTGTGAATTACTCGGCGGTTATTACGGAAATAGTCACCGTGGTTTTATGACCGACGCCGTTTCAATAGTGCATGACATTACGGAAGATTTACTCAAACACACAATTAAAAATAAAAAGATTTATGTACTTGGTCACAGTCAGGGCGCCGGTGTGGGTAAACAGTTAACATTATTGTTACTCAGATTCGGTTATGATATATCAGCGTCCGTAGGGTACGGGGAACCTCGGTCCGTTGATAAAGAAACGGCCGGTAAACTCGACGAGCTATTTCCTGAAGTGTTCCACCGGGTCGTTAATAACTGCGATCTTGTTACGAGAATCCCGACTCGGTTCATGGGTTACGGACATTTCGGTAAATTGCATTATTACAAAGAGAACGGCGAGTATACGACGGATATTTCAGCGTGGCGCCGTTTCCTTGATCGCATGGCCGGGAGAGTTGCCGACATTGGTAAACCGGGCCTTGATACATTGAAAGACCATGACGTACGGGAATACATGCGTGTTATTGGTTAAGTGAATCGTAAAAATATTTGTAATCCTCGTCGGTCCATGTGTCGTCGAACGGTTCCTCGATATCGTGAGAACCGTCGAGGGTTCGTTTTAATCCGACGTCTGTCGATATGACATTCCATAAATCTTCCGATTCTGAGAGCCACCCTTCGCCCCTGAGTTCGATTTCGAGCACGTCCCACGGTAAACCCCTATTAGCAAACAGACATTGCGCGGAAACGGGCAATAAACGAATTTCACCTCGGTAATGTTTCCACGGTTGTGGGTTTATTTTAACGGGCCGTATGCGTTGTCTCAGGTTCATTAATTCCAGAACGGCCCGAGACCGTGTAAATCTGATGTATATTCCCAACATGCCCAAAAACCGAGCACAAACCCGACCGCCACACTTATGATTATATTTTCAATTCGTTTCCTCACTGAATAACCCCCCTGAGTCTTTCTGTTAATTCCTCGGCCTGTCGGCGTCCCAATGCTTGAGCGCTTAGAATATCCATTCCAAAACTGTGATAAAACCTCTTGAGCACTGTCCCGTTATGTTGGCCGGCCGCATTCTGATAACCCGCCCATTCGGCTATTACCGAACGTAATGTACACTGTGCCTCTTGACGTTCTCTGTGTCTGGCGGCCGCACCGTTTACAGCTTGCGGTGGCATGCCCGCCTTACGTAATCTGTCAATCATCATGTAATCAGGTTCGTCGATTCGATCCACTTCACCACGCATTACCGCCAGTAAAGACGGGTCAAGTTCGGTTATGTCACCTTCGACTTGTTCAATGGTACCCATGGGCGCCGCTTCATAAACCCACCCGCAGTACGGACAATCTTTTTGCCAGGATTCATAAACAGCGGTACACCTTCGACATGTCCTTATCGGTACGAGGTCCGGGTCACGTTTCGACGACTTGCGTTCTCGATTATCGAGGGACCATTCTCGGTGACTGTCCGGTAATCCGTGACGTGTCACATTTCGAACATGATCGATGATTATAGCGTCGGTTTTACCCTCGAGTATGCGTAACCCTCGGCCGAATTGTTGGACGTATAAAGGGTAACTCTCGGTAGGTCTGGCCATACTTATCGTCTCGATTGCCGGCAGGTCGTAACCTTCCCCGAAAATATCCACATTGACAAGTTGTTTAAGCTCACCCCGTGCGAGCATTTCCGTCGATTCCTGTCGTTGCCGGTCGGGTGTTTTTGCATGTACTATACGTGCCGGCACACCGGCCGCCGTGTAAGCTGTCGCGAGTTCTTCAGCGGTTTTTACGTCCGGAACAAAAGTTACACCTATTTTACCCGGGGCAATCTCACAATATGATCGGACAACGTCACCGACTATACGGGATTTACGCACGGCCGCCACAAGTTTCGGTTTACTGTAATCGCCCGTCGAACCGATTGTAACACCACTGAGGTCTATATCCGAGTAAGGTCCGAAAATACGGTAATCGGTGAGGTATCCGGATTGAATTAAACACCTCATACCGGGACCGACGACCATGGTATCAGCAAAGCCGCTGGCGTGTCTCCCTATACCTTTTCCGTCGGCTCGTTCAGGTGTGGCAGTTACACCGAGACCCCGACAGGACTCAGGGAATAATTTAACCGCTTTACCCCATACATTATCTTTCAAACAATGGTGAAATTCATCGATAACCCACAAGGACGAACGACGTATCTCAGACGACAGGCTATTCGCCCGGTTCAGTAACGTTATTACCCCGGCCACATGGCAGGACGCCCCAGGACCGTTAACAAAATGCCGGCCGAAAGTTCGGGTTTGAAGTGACACGATCCACTGAACGACTTTTTTCGGGGCGTGGAGCACATGGGGTATACCGTATTTTGCGAGCGCCATGGATATCTGACCGATTAACTCTTGACGGTGAGCTATGGCGAACGTTGTACCGTATTCGCCGGCAAGTTTGTTACCGAATACAATAGTATTATGAGTGACAGTGAAATCACCGAGGAGAAATAAACCGTCTTTGTCAATTTCAAAACCGTAATATTTCCCATGTCCGATTTTCTCAACGGTTATTCCTGTGACCAAAACAGATTTTTTCTGTTTTCTTTCAGGTGCTTTTTTACGAGATATTTTTACCGGTATTTTGTCACAATTGCCTGTTATCGATATTCTGTAATAGTCACCTGTAACACCATTGTTTGTACATGTTTTTTTGCATTTTTTTACGTACGCGGCAAAACCAAGTGAACGAGATATAAAAGCGGTGTCATTCGCAAGTCGTTTGTTTTTAAAAATAATATCGTATCCACCTCTCGACAAAGCTCCGTCGGTGTCAATGATACCCGCCAGTAATTCGAGACGGTCGTTTTCCGAAGACGTTTTATATTTTAAAGGTATGTGTTTGTTCAAGATCAGGTCATTTTCACGCAAAGAACTATTCACGGAATCGGATTGTCTGCCATTAGATAAAATATGGTAATTTTTAGATTTGTTATTTTCCCCGTTACGTTCTATTCTCAAAGGTAAATCTCTTGACCATGTGAAATCAATTATATAATTTTCTATTTCAGGGTCCATAGTCGTTATTGCGGCGTGTCTCGACGATCCGTCACCCAACCAAACACCGAGAAGGTACGCCGGCAAATACTCGTCAATTATTTCACCCGACCATTTGATACCTGAACGCCAACCTTTATGGGTATGTTTGAAATTATTTGATTTTTTCAAATAGTCGTGTACGGAAATATTTTTAATATCACCTTTCCCATATTGACAAGGGTATTTCGGTTTTGATTTTAATCCGGTTTGTTTCAGGCTCAGTATATGACTTTCATTTACTATATATGAATCACCTTTTATCGGGGTTATCTTGTATAAATTTTCAGAACCGGAACACGTTGACAAAACAACTCTCGGTTTACTGTCCGGTCCTATTAATAATTCCCCTGCTTTAATATCCTGTACTTTTTTTATTTGACCGTCAAACATCAAAACAGGGGTGTTTTCACCAAGACATTTGCCCGCACCGGTTGGTAAAACTGCGCAGACATTTTGAGCACCGCCCGACCATGCTTGAGTAATACGGTCCGATATGTCTGTTTGATATGGTCTGAGTGATATCACGAGCGTACCGGTTCCGGCTCATGCGGTGTGAAATCTTCCTCATTTCCACATGGTTGACATTGTTCGGGTTCCGATTCGTACCATTCCCCGCAGATATCACAAGTTACGTGCGGTCTCGCAGGTTGGGTTGACTCAGTGTGTTTGTCTATAACGTATTGAATCTGAGCCACATATACATTTTTTGTTACACTGTAGTCTGGACAGTGTTCGTCATCTTTCTTTATGAAATCCTGAACGGCTTTAAGATCCCTTATTATATCTTCCATGTTTTAATACCTCGGTTTGCTATGTAAAAAATTAAAAGACCGGTCAAGTTAAGGTACGGAAATAACGGACCGTCCGAACCCGTGAGTAAAAGACCGGCGACCCATGCCGCGGCGAGTATTGAACGTTTCATTTTTAACCCTCCATGTTCGTTATTGTTTCCTTATAAATACAAGTCACCCGACCCTGTGTCAAGAATAAAATAACAAAAACAACAAAAAGTTATTGACAACTATAAAAACGGTCTGTATACCTGTCTTAAAGGAGGAAAGACTATGGACTTTCTAAAGGCCAGAAAGAAAAAACAGTTAACACAGGAAGAGGTGGCGCGTAAAGCGGGCATAAGCTTGTACACCTACCAATTAATTGAGCGCGGATCGACAGCAAAACCGCGTGAAAAAACTTTAACCAAATTAAAGGAGATTTTGAACAATGAATGAACAGATTATTAAACTCGTAAAAACGGCGCTGTTTTCGTTAATTGTGGAAATAGCGGAACTAATCAAAAGTGAAAAGATCGGTGCTCCTGCACCTGCGGCTCCTGCACCTGCGGCTCCTGCTCCTGCACCTGCGGCTCCTGCACCTGCGGCTCCTGCACCTGCGGCTCCTGCACCTGCGGCTCCTGCACCTGCACCTGCACCTGCTCCTGCTCCTGCTCCTGCTCCTGCTCCTGCTCCTGCTCCTGCTCCTGCGGTAATTGACGAATCGATACCCCTGGACGAAGAGGGTTTGCCGTGGGATAAACGCATACACTCAAGCGGTAAAACGAAGTACAAAAAACGACTGTCTGAAGATAAACAAAAAGGTGCATGGACTCTGAAACGTGGCGCTGATCCGATTGAAGTGGCGCAGGTTAAAACAGAATGGTGGAAGAAAATTTACGATGAAGGTACCCCGTTCGTACCGGGCGGTCCTGCACCTGCGGCTCCTGCACCTGCGGCTCCTGCACCTGCGGCTCCTGCACCTGCGGCTCCTGCTCCTGCTCCTGCTCCTGCTCCTGCTCCTGCTCCTGCTC
>Ga0209633_10000705_pt1 | contig 37814 bp, 41 predicted proteins | sample Cruoilmetagenom1_FD_187290 | JGI IMG/M metagenome (GOLD analysis project Ga0209633, IMG submission 187290) | Oil polluted marine microbial communities from Coal Oil Point, Santa Barbara, California, USA - Sample 1 (SPAdes) (version 2) | ecosystem: Environmental > Aquatic > Marine > Oil seeps ...
CATTTTAGAAACAGAATAACTTGGTACACTTTGAACCAAAAAATGAACGTGATTAGATTCATAACCAATCTCGATAAAATGAACTTCATATCGTTCTGAAATTTCCAAACAAATCTGTTTTAATCCCGCTCCAATATCTTTTGTTATAGCCGATTTCCTATATTTCAAAGGAAAAACCAAATGATACAACAATAATGTTTTATTATGTCGCTTTAAAGTATGTTCACTCATATCTCAAAAATACGCTTTTTCAAAGCGTAATGAAAACCTAAGGTTTTCAAACTTTCCACTAAACCCAGAGGCTGAGCCTCGAGGAATTCTTTAGATTAATGGTTATAGGAATTATAAACCCAAAATAGATGGGCTTATAAAAAATTAGTAAATTATTTGGATAGACAGCAATTCTATTATTTAACAATTTTTTGGGGTTTTATCTCTTTCTGCGGTGAATGTAAAAAAAAACGATTACCAAAAATATTAATGGTTTTTCACTTAATTAATCCTATTAATTGTAATTAACTGGTTATTTGAAGGTTGCAATTTTTAGAATGAGATTCCATATCAAGTACGGAATGACGTTGTATTGTGTCAGTCTGAGCTTGTCGAAGACTTTTTACTATCAATTTTAAAACACTTCAACAAGCTCAGTGTGATTATTTTATTTTGTTATGCTGAATTTATTTTAATAGTGGTTGTTTTTATTTCTTTTCAAAAAAGCCCCAATCAAGTTGAGAATAACTACCTTATTGTTCCGTATTTGCGAATGAAATGAAGCAATCTGTTTCTTATTTAATGGATTAGAACGGCACAATTGCTCCTTATAATGACGTTGTATTGTGTCAGTCTGAGCTTGTCGAAGACTTTTTACTATCAATTTTAAAACACTTCGACAAGCTCAGTGTGACGATTTTATTTTGTTATGCTGAATTTATTTCAGAAGTGGTTGTTTTTAACTAATCCAATTTTTAAAATCTTTTACCCTTTCTCTGCTAACAATTATTTCGGATTCACAATAATTATTAAGTACAATTTTTAACCGGCTATTGGTATAGGAAATAATGTCTTTAATGGCATTAATATTTACAAAGTATTTTCGGCTAACTCTAAAAAATAATTCGGGCGATAGTTTAGATTCTAACTCTTCTAAAGTATCATCAATCATATAATTTCTGTTAGTAGTTGTACAAAAATAAGTAGCCTTATTTTCACTAAAAAAACATTCAATAGATGCTACTGAAATTAACTTTAAATGTTGACCAATTTTAACTGTAAATCGTTTTTTATAGGTATTTGTATTCGGAAAAATTATTTCTTTTAATTGTTGATTGGTAATTGTGTTAAGCTTGTTTGCTGTGTGAATTTCATGATATTTATCGATGGCATTTTTAAGTTCATCTACATCAATAGGTTTTAGTAAATAATCTACACTATTTAATTTAAATGCCTTAAGCGCATATTCATCATAAGCTGTAGTAAAAATAATAGCACTTTTAACTTCAATTTCATCAAAAATTTCAAATGATAATCCATCGGAAAGTTGAATATCTAAAAAAAGTAAATCGGGTTGCTCATTTTCTAAAAACCAATTTAGTGATTCTTCTACCGAATGTAATTGAGCAATTGGATTTATATTTAATTCATTTAACATTCTGCTTAGTCTTCGTGCAGCAGGTTTTTCATCTTCAATAATTACTACTTTCATGTATTGTTAATTTGTTTTTTTGTTATTTTACTTCCTCAAAATCCTTTATACTTTTCCCTTTATCCTTATCATTCTACTCCCAAGTATCTCTATTATCTTTGTTCATTAATTCTTTAATTTTATTGTCTTCCCAATTTTTACCTAAAATTATATCCATACCAAACACACTAAATCCATGAAATGCCAATCCTATTCCCCAAAACAATGGCGTATTGTAGGCTTGCCACTCCCAAAACACTTCCCAACCTCCACTTGTTAACGCCTTTGACAATAAAAGAAAACCATTTACCAACAAGTAAACTATTAAATGAACATAAAACCCTTTTATAGACTTAACTTTCTTTTTAGCTCTTAAATATTTTTGTTCTTCGGTGAAATTATCCATTTTAGAAATATTTGTGGTTATTGTCTTTATCCATAAACTCTTTAATTTTTCGATCTTCCCATTCCTTGCCTAAACCTATTTTATAATTAAATACACCAAAGGCATGAAAGCAAAGTCCTATTCCCCAACCAAACATTGGCCACCAAAACCATAAATGATTTGGAGCTGTCATATAATTTACAAAAATTAAAAATGGAATTACTAAAACGTAGGCTAATAAATTGGAATAAAATCCTTTTAAATTATCTACTTTCTTCTTCGCTCTAATATATTTATCTTCTTTAGTATAATTTATTCTCATTTTTTTTCTTTTAAATTAGTTATTTTAATACCTATTTATATTTGGATGAGAGTATAGAAGTTATTATTAACCCTACTCCAAGTCCTAACATTATTGAGCCAACAAATAGTAAAGGTGATGTTTGCAAGAAAAAGAAACCTGCTCCAATACCCATAAGTATGCCACCTCCAATAGCCCAAGTACTTTTATCATTTTTATTGTGTGTCATTTTGTTTTATTTTAGAATTAAATTAAAATGTTTTCTGTTTTTTAAAGTTAATGAATTTCTATTCCCAATATTGCTTTTCGCCTTCTTTTATAAACTCTTGAATTTTCCGATCTTCCCAATCTCTCCCAAATATTGGATTATAATTAAAAGCTCTAAACCCTTGAATTACAAGCCCTATACCCCAACCAAGTGCCGGAAACCAAAACCATTGCATGCTGTATGGCGTATATTTAAAGTAAATAAACACTAAAAAAGGAATTACAATACAATACGCAATTAAACTTGCATAAAACCCTTTAATTTCTTCTACCCGTTCTACAGCTCGTATATATTTATTACTTTGTTGTGTATCAGATGTTTTCATTTTTTTAGTTTTTTGAGTTAATAATGGTAATTTTATAATAAACTGTTTATTGTCTTTTTCTATGTACACTTTTTTAAGGGTTATTAAATTGTAGCGATCTATAATATTTTTTAAACCTACTTTGGTTCCTTTTTCAACGGTAGATTTTGGATTAAAATTATTGACGACTTTTAAATAGCCATTTTCTTCAGTTATAATTACGTTTAATGGCTGTTCTTCGGAAACAATATTATGCTTAATGGTATTTTCGAGCAATAATTGAAGCGACAATGGAATTATCTTTAAATTTGGATTACTTGCTTTTTCAGGAATTTGAAAAGTAACCGCATTTTCAAAACGCATTTTTAACAGCTCCATATACGTTTTTGCAAATTGAAGTTCTTCATCTAAATCAATTAAATCTTTATTTTTTTGCTCTAAAACATATCGGTAAACTTTAGATAATTTGGTTGTAAATTTTTCTGCTTGTTTTGGGTTTTCGCTAATTAAGGAAGTTAACACATTTAAACTGTTAAATAAAAAATGTGGATCAATCTGACTTTTTAACGATTCGTATTTGGCTGTTTCCGTTTTTGCTACTATTTGCTGTTCTTTAACTTTTTTTTCAGTTAAGGCTTTGTAGAAAAATATAGCGTGAAAAATTAAACTTATAATTAGCGTTATTATTAATCCAAAAAGATAATACGTACTGGCATTTTTATCGTTAAAAAATTGATCAACTGATTTTCCTAAAACAAAAACCATAGTTACAAATCTTAAAACTGCCAAACCAATCATGGTTAACGCAATAGAACCAGAAGCACCAATAATTAAGCGCTTTGCGGAATATCCTTTCCAATCCACTTTTTCTCTCAAATAATAAAAAAAATAAATATTAATAAAGGTAAGTACAAATGCATACGTAAAATGAATAGAAAACACTTTAACTAAATCATTAATCGGAGCATTAAATCCGTTGGCAAAAAGGATTCGTTCAACAATAAAAACAAATACTGCTACAATTAAAGATACTTTAAAAATGTATTGAAGGTTTAATTTCATATTGGTTAAATCTAAATTTATTACTAATATACTTCCTTTATGGTTTATAATTTATTGAATTTTTTAATTAATCTGCTTAATAAATAAATGGAATTATTTTTTGTGTGTGTTTCTTATAATTTAAATATTCCGTTCCAAAATAATTTATTAATACTTTTTCTTCAATTTTTATTCTAATTAAAAATCCTATTAAAACTAAGCCAATAATTAACATCAACGAAATCCAATTATTAAGCGAAATACCAAAACCTATAAAAGACAATAATGAGGCAGTATAAGATGGATGTCTTAAATACCTATAAAACCCATTAGTTTTAAGTTTATGGTTATCTTTAATAGTAACATCTACCGTAAAAAACTTTCCTAAATTAACTATTACAGCAAACCTTAAAACCACTCCAATGCAAATAAATAAAAGTCCAACATAATTTATAATAGCACTATTAGCTATTGAAAAATTAAAATTAGTTGCATAAACTGCCAAAAAAATTGCTATAAAAATTAATAGCCAAATAATTTTCAAAGTGTTGTTATCTTTACTTTTAAATCCTTTATTTTTTGAACGCAATAACAAACTTAAAATAACTTCTGAAAAAAACCAGATAGCGTAAATCATTATAAACATATTCATAGTAGCTTTATTTAATAGAACTTCATTAGTAGTAACCATCACTTTAGATGAGAATAAAAGGACAATGGCTATAATTATTTGTTGCATTTTAGTATTTCTAAATCTATTTTAACACTACAAAACTCCAAAAAACTAAATCATCATAAAATTTTTATATTCCCAATTGTTAAAAAAAAAGACTGAATTGTAATTACATAATAAACAAACCCAAAATCATAACTTTCAAATAGTAAAAAAAGCTTAAAAAAATCCTAACATTAGTCATCTAATTATATTAAAAAGTTTGTAACTTTAGGCATCTTTTTAATATAATTTTTTTGATTATGAAAATATACGATGATAAACACATTAAAAATGTTGCTTTTGTTGGCGCCAATAAAAGTGGTAAAACCACATTAGCAGAAACAATGCTCTTTGAAGCTGGACTTCTCAAACGTCGTGGTAGTGTTGAAAACAAAAACACGGTTTCCGACTATCACGAAATTGAACAAGAAAGAGAAACTTCCATTTATTCAACGCCATTACATACCGAATGGCGTAATTACAAAATAAACATTATTGATACTCCTGGCTTAGACGATTTTATAGGTGAAATCGCTTCAACTATGCGTGTAGCAGATTCTGTTGTGATGGTCATAAATGCGCAACAAGGAGTCGAAGTTGGTACTGAAATTATTTGGAATTACATTGACCGGTTTTCACGTCCAACATTGTTCGCTATCAACCAAATAGATCATCCAAATGCCGATTTTGATGAAAGTTTTAAAAGTATTGTGGAATTAGTTGGTAAAAATGCTATTAAAATTCAGTATCCATTAGTAGTTGATGGAGCACAATGTATTGTGGATGTTTTAAAAATGAAGATGTATAAATTTGGTCCAAATGGTGGAAAACCTGAAAAATTGGAAATACCAGATGACCAAAAAGAGTTAGCCAATCAATTACAAAATGAATTGGTGGAAAAAGCTGCTGAAAATGATGAAGATTTAATGGAAATGTATTTTGATAAAGGTACGTTAAATGAAGATGAAATGCGTGAAGGTATAAAAAAAGGAATGCTAAATAACGAGTTGTTTCCAGTATTTTGCTTATCTGCTTTAAATGATATGGGAAGTGGTAGAATGATGGGCTTTATTGATAATGTAACTCCATCTTCTGCTGATTTGAAACCTGAACAAACTGTTGAAGGCAATGAATTAGTATGCAAAGCTGATGCACCTACTTCGTTATTTATCTTTAAAACATTATATGAACCAAACTTAGGTCAAATTAGTTTTTTTAAAGTAAAATCAGGAGAAATTAAACAAAATGACAAATTAGAAAATTCAAGAAATGATGAAATTGAAGCTATCAATCAATTATTTATAATGGATGGCAAGAACCGAGAACCTGTTGAAAAATTAACTGCAGGTGATATCGGTGCTACACTTAAATTAAAATATACTGAAACTAATGATACTTTAAGAACTAAAGGTTCAAATATTACTATTAAACCAATTAATTTTCCTTTGCCAAGAATTCATAAATCAGTTAGTGCTAATGATAAAAATGACGAAGAAAAGTTAAATGAAGCATTAAAAAAGATAAAAAGTCAAGACCCAACCGTTCAAGTAAAATATTCTACAGAATTAAAGCAATTAATTCTTTCTTGTCAGGGAGAATTACATTTAGCTACTATTGATTGGATTTTAAAAAATGAATATGGTATAAAAGCTAATTTTGAACAACCAAAAATTGCATATCGCGAAACCATTCAACGCTCTGCTACCACAAGTTATAAACACAAAAAACAATCTGGTGGTTCAGGCCAATTTGGAGAAGTTCACATTAAAATTGAACCTTATTATGAAGGAATGCCAGAGCCTGAAGGTTTTAATATTAGAGGTAAAGAGGAAATTAATTTAGATTGGGGTGGAAAATTAATATTCTACAACTGTATTGTTGGTGGCGTAATTGATGCCCGCTATTTACCTTCCGTTCTAAAAGGAGTTTTGGAAGTAATGGAAGAAGGACCATTAACCGGTTCTTATGCACGAGATATTAGAGTAATGTTATTTGATGGTAAAATGCACTCTGTAGATTCTAATGATATTTCATTTAAAATTGCTGGAGCTCATGCTTTTAAAGATGCTTTTTTAAATGCAAAACCTAAATTATTAGAACCAATTCATGAGTTAACAGTTAAAGTTCCTGAAGAAATGTTAGGTAATGTTATGACCGATTTACAAGGAAGAAGATCTATAATTTTAGGAATGGACAGCGATGGAAAATATCAAACTATAAAAGCAAAAACCCCATTAGCTGAAATGTATAAATATTCCACAACTTTACGTTCTATAACACAAGGTAGAGGAAGTTTTACCACTAAGTTTTCAAATTTTGAATTAGTTCCTAACAACGTTCAAGAACAATTAGCTAAAGCGGTAAATTAAAAGTAAATTAATAAGTAAAACAAAGACTCGCTTATTAAAATAAGCGAGTCTTTTTAGTTAGTAGCATCGGTTAATATTCATTAATTCAATGTTTTTATAATTCACAAAGTTTTAGTATGGTTTAAAATTATAAAAGCACAAATATTAACCAATTGCCAATATATTAACTTTTTTATTAAATTAAAAAGAAACTTATTAACATTCAAGTAATTAACAAAATTCTTATCATTTTTTTAACATTTAAATTATATTTATCTAATCAAATAAAACCACAAAATAAAATACTAATTTGTCAGAAATAATTATCTTTGTAGCCTAAATTTAAGCATATGAAACTTATATTAATTACTATAGGAATGTTAGCAATAGGTATTGCTGGTTTATCTATTAAACTATGGGCTAAAAAAAATGGTAGATTTGCTGGAACTTGTGCAAGTCAAAATCCACATTTAAATAAAACCGGAGAAGCTTGTGGCTATTGTGGAAAAATTCCTGATCACCAATGCACAAGAAAATAATAAATGACTGAGTACTTATTTATTGCTTTTATAGTAATTATCGGTATTCAATTAATTTATTACCTATTTATATTTGGCTCCTTCGCGTTTTCTAAAAATAGTAAATTTAAAAACAATTTTAATCCGCCTGTCTCTATTTTAATTTGCGCAAAAAATGAATCCCAAAATTTAGTTGAGAATATTCCTTTTATAATAAATCAAAATTATTCTAATTTTGAAATTGTTTTAATTAACGATGCTTCTACAGATAATTCTTTAGAAGTAATGAAGCAATTTGCAAAAGAACATCCTAAAAAAATAAATCTTGTTAATGTACTTCCTTACGAACAGTTTTTGGGAAGTAAAAAATATGCCTTAACCATAGGCATAAAAGCTGCTAAACACAATTATTTGTTATTTACTGATGCCGACTGCAAACCTATTTCCAAAAATTGGATAGCAGAAATGGTTAAAAATTTCTCAAATAACAAACAACTAATTTTAGGATACGGAGCTTATAAAAAAATTAAGAAATCGTTTTTAAACAAATTAATACGATTTGAAACCCTACTAACAGCTATACAATACTTTTCGTATCAGAAAATTGGTTTGCCGTATATGGGTGTTGGTAGAAATTTAGCTTATACAAAAGACTTATTTTTTAGTGTAAATGGTTTTACAAATCACATAAAAATAAAATCTGGAGATGATGATTTATTTGTAAACCACGTTGCAACAAAACAAAATTCTACATGTTGTATTTCAAAAGAAAGTTTTACGGAATCTTATCCAAAAACTAGTTTTAAAAAGTGGCTTCATCAAAAAAGCAGGCACATATCTACTGCAAACCATTACAACCCTTTACATAAATTTTTATTAGGTTTATTTTATAGCTCTCAACTTTTATTCTGGATACTTGCAATTATTTTAATTATCCTAAATTTTAATTGGAAAATAATATTAGGGTTTGTAGTTTTTAGACTACTAGTTCAATATATAATTATTGGACTTTCTGCTAAAAAATTAAAGGAAACCGATTTAATTTTAATTTTTCCTTTTATTGAACTATTTTTAATTACCACTCAAATGCTTATCTTTATCAAAAATCTTATTGTAAAACCCTCGCATTGGTGAAAAAAAACATTGATATTCCAGATTTAGTTAATAAAGCAAAAGAAAAAGATCAGAAAGCTTTTAATACTTTATTAAATACTTATTGGAGTGATGTTTACCGTTTTCAATTTTCTAAAACTGAAAATGAAGATGAAGCCGAAGATATTACTATAAAAACATTCTCAAAAGCTTTTGATAAAATTCATTTATATAATGACCGGTATAATTTTAAGACTTGGTTAATCTCTATTTCCAAAAATATTTTTTTAGATCATATTCGTAAACAAACTACAGAAACTATTTCTATAAATAAAAAGGAATCGGAAGCCTATAAAATTTTCGACGAAACTCCTAGTGCAGAAGACCAATTAATTATTGAGCAAAATTTGGCACAACTTTTAAATTATATTAAAGAATTAAAGCCTCGTTATCAAGAGATTATAAATCTACGCTATTTTCAAGAAATGAGCTATAAAGAAATGTCGAAAGAACTTAATGAACCGTTAAGCAATATAAAAGTAAAATTACTACGAGCAAAAAAGTTATTGGCACAGACCATTAAAAAATCTCCAAAAGAATAAAAATGAATTTTAACTGGCTTAAAAAATTAGGGCCTGGATTGTTGTTTGCAGGTGCTGCAATCGGTGTTTCTCATTTGGTACAATCCACACGTGCAGGTGCTGATTTTGGGTTTGGATTACTTTGGGCTTTAATTATTATCCATTTAGTAAAATATCCTTTTTTTCAATTTGGACCAAGGTATGCAACCGCTACCGGCGAAAGCTTATTAGATGGCTATAAAAGACTAGGAAAACCTGTTTTAATTGCCTATTTTATAGTAACCTTCGCAACCATGTTTACTATTCAGGCAGCTGTAACTATAGTAACTGCAGGTTTGGCAGCAAATTTATTTGGTATAACTACAAACCCTGTAATTTGGAGTGCTATAATTACCTTAATTTGTTTTTTACTATTAATTCTTGGTAAATACAAATTATTAGATAACTTAATGAAATTCATTATAGTAGCGCTAACATTGAGTACTATAATTGCCGTCTCTGTAGCTGTTTTTAAAAATGAAAACCCAGTTAATTTCACACAAACACTTCCAAAAGGAACTGTTGAAGTAGGATTTTTAATTGCTTTTTTAGGATGGATGCCAGCTCCGCTGGATATTTCTATTTGGCAATCACTTTGGGCAATAGAAAAACAAAAAGAAACTGGAACAGATTTTAACACCAAGCAATCCATCTTCGATTTTAATATAGGTTTTTTTGCTACCTTATTTTTAGGGATCTGTTTTGTAGCATTAGGAGCTTTAGTAATGTTTAATTCTGGTGAAACTTTTAGTGGAAGCGCTATCACTTTTTCGCAACAATTAATTAATTTATATACTAATAATTTAGGTGAAAGTATGCGTATATTTATTGGTATTGCAGCTTTTACAACCATGTTCAGTACTACCATTACTACCTTAGATGCATCACCTAGAGCAATGACAAAAACGGTTGATTTACTCACAAAAAAATCATATAAAAAAATGTATTGGTTTTGGATTAGCTTTTTAGCTATTGGTACTATTTTGATTTTATTGTTTTTTATGTCTGAAATGGGAACGCTTATAAAAATTGCAACCATATTATCCTTTTTAACAGCTCCTTTTTTTGCAATTTTAAACTTTATTTTAATATCTAGTAAACACACTCCAAAAAAATGGCATCCATCTTTAAGCTTAAAAATTTTAAGTTGGAGTGGTATTTTGTTTTTAATCGGATTTAGTATTTGGTATATTTCTGTTTTATAAATTCTTTGTATTTTTGCAATCAATTTCAGAAAAATGTCAAAAGAAACTATATTATCCAACAAAATATCTAAACCAAAATGGTTACGAGTTAAATTACCTGTTGGAAAAAAATATACAGAATTAAGAAACATTGTAGATAAATATAAACTTAATACTATTTGTACCAGTGGAAGTTGTCCAAATATGGGGGAATGTTGGACTGAAGGAACTGCTACATTTATGATTTTAGGTAATATTTGTACACGCTCTTGTGGATTTTGTGGTGTCAAAACGGGAAGACCAGATACGGTAGATTGGGAAGAACCCGAAAAGGTAGCTAGATCTATTAAATTAATGAATATTAAACATGCGGTTATTACTTCGGTAGATAGAGATGATTTAAAAGATGGTGGTTCTATTATTTGGGCGGAAACAGTTAATGCTATTAGAAGAGCAAACCCTACAACAACTTTAGAAACTTTAATTCCTGATTTTCAATCTAATAAAACAAATATTGATAGAATTTTAGCAGTAGCCCCTGAAGTAATTTCTCATAATTTAGAGACCGTTCGCAGACTAACTCGTGAAGTTAGAATTCAGGCTAAATACGACAGAAGTTTAGAGGTTTTAAAATATATGAAAGATAAAGGTCAACGTAGAACCAAATCTGGAATTATGCTTGGTTTAGGCGAAACTGAAACAGAAGTTATTGAAACTATGCAAGACTTAGCAAATGCCAAAGTTGATATTATTACTATTGGGCAATATTTACAACCAAGTAAAAAACATTTACCTGTACATGAATTTATAACTCCTGAGCAATTTTCAAAATATAAAGAAATTGGTTTAAATATGGGATTTAGGCATGTAGAAAGTAGTGCCTTGGTTCGTTCATCTTATAAGGCTCAAAAACATTTAGAGTAGTAAATTACAAGGCTTTAACTTTTAATTAACAACGGTATAATTTACTTGGCACAAGTATTGCAAACTATAAAATAACAAAGAAGTTGTTAATCTTTGTTTTCATAATATAGATTTAGAGTTAGTTAAAAGAGGCTGTCTGAAAAGTCTTTCAATTGTCATTTTGAGCGCAGTCGAAAAATCTTATTTATCTAATTACCAGTAATTTGATTATTATGAGATTCTTCATTTTCATTTAGAATGACACTTTTCAGACAGCCTCTTTTATTATTTTACTAGTGTTGCATCTTCTAATAAAACTGGATAAACATAGCCATAACCAAAATCTTTATTTAACACTATTTTACCTTTAAAAGTTACAATATCCCCAACTTTAACAGTATCTAACGTAGTAATTCCTAAATCTTTCTTATCTTCAAATTTAGTTCCATCAGCAATATGAACCCAATTTTTTTTCATAATACCATTATTAACCTTTATGACTTTGCCTTTAATTGTTATTGTTTTTTCAGAAAAAGCTTCTTTTTTAGCTAATAAATTTTCTATTGAAGTTCCATTTTTTGGTTGCGTTATTTTAATAATTTCTGCAAGGGTATCCTTTTTAATTGCTTTGGTATGAGGATTGTTTCCTATAATTTTGGGTTGTACCTTTCTGGTGCTTCTAATTTTATCTATAAAAATTATAGTATCAAACGTTTTATTTAACTCCTCACTTTTAAAATCTTTCATAATCATTCCACCATTGTAATAATAAGTTTCTCCAATTTTAACCGGTATTTTAGATATTGCCATCCAATAGGTCTTTCCACTTTCAGTAACTTTAATATAGGTATAGCCATTAGCATTTTTAAAATCATCAAGTACTATTTTATGAATATTAGCTACCTTTTCTACTTTAGTTGTTTTAATTTTACTATATTTTTCTTTTGATTTATTGCAACTTAACATGGTAAGAACAGTTAAAAACAATACGAACAAATTAATTATATTTTTCATTTTATTAGTTTTAATTTAGCAAATGTAACTATTGTGACATTATGTTTATATGATTTTAATCACCATTTAATTTCTTTTAAATTATGTTTTTTTAAATAATTATTTGTTTTACTAAAATGTCTGTTACAAAACCAATATCCTCTATTAGCACTCAATGGAGAAGGATGACCGCTATTTAAAATATGATGTTTATTACTATCAATTAAAGTAGCTTTCTTTTTGGCAAACCCGCCCCAAAGTAAAAAAACAACATTTTCTTTGTTGTTTGAAATTATTGAAATTACTTCATCGGTAAATTGCTCCCACCCTTTTCCTTGATGAGAACCTGCTTGATGAGCTTTTACCGTTAACGTAGCATTTAAAAGCAATACACCTTGTTTTGCCCAATGTTCTAAATTTCCACTTTTTGGATAGGCAATATGTAAATCGGTTTCTATTTCTTTAAAAATATTAATTAATGATGGTGGATGCGGTATTCCTTCAGGAACTGAAAAACATAATCCTTGTGCTTGCCCTTCTCCGTGATATGGATCTTGACCAATGATTACTACTTTTAAATTATTAAACGGACATAAATTAAAGGCATTAAATATCAGATTTCCTTTTGGGTAACAAGTATTTGTAGCATATTCATTCTTTACAAAATTAGTAAGATTTTCAAAATAGGGTTTCCCAAATTCTTCCTCAAGTAAAGGTTTCCAGTTTTCAGCTATTTTAACATTCATTGTGGTTAATTGAGTTAAATGTATATTTTTGTATAACTATTCAAAAGTAGTATTTTTTATGAGTATCATTTCAGAAAAAACTTTAAATGATTTAGAATTTTATAACATTCTAAAACAAGTTAGTGAATTTTGTATTTCAGAACTTGGAAAATCTGCTGCGTTACAAATAAAACCACATGCTACTCTTAACAACTTAAATATTGAGCTACAACGGGTTAATGAATATCTTTCTTCTTTTGAAAATGACAACAGAATTCCCAATCATTATTTTGATGATATTCAAAAAGAAATACATTTATTAAAAATAGAAAATAGTTTTTTAGAACCTGCTTCTTTTCTGAAAATATTAAATAATACCAATACTATTTACGAATTGCTTTTCTTTTTCAATAAATTTAAAATCTATTATTCGCAGCTCTTAATCTTTTCTAACACAGTTGAATATCAGCCTATTATTCCAGAAATTATTAAAAAAATAATTACACCATTTGGAGAAATAAATGCAAATGCATCTACACAATTAAAAAGTATTAGAGCCGATATTAATACAGTAAGAGGTAAAATTGGAATCAGTTTTAACAAAGCATTACATAAATATACCAGCCTAAATTATTTAGATGATATTAGAGAATCAGTTATTGATAATCAACGTGTTTTAGCGGTACAAGCTATGTATCGAAAAAAAATTAAAGGCACCATTTTAGGCAGTTCAAAAACAGGAAGTATTGTTTATATAGCACCAGAAGCAACACTACAATATAGCAATGAGTTACAACATTTAATTTATGAAGAAAAACAAGAAATAATAAAAATTTTAAAAGAATTAACCAACGCTTTAAGAATTTATATTCCAGATTTAAAAAGCTATCAAAAAATATTAATAGCGTTAGATGTAATTGGAGCAAAAGCAAAATATGCAAAAACTATTAATGCATGCTTACCAAAAATTACAACCACAAAAAAGGTATTCTTTAAAAATGCCTTCCACCCTATTTTACTTGAAAAGAATACCATTCAAAATATTAAAACGGTTCCACAAACGCTTGAACTTCATAATAATCAACAAATAATAGTAATTTCGGGCCCAAATGCTGGTGGAAAAAGCATCACTTTAAAAACCATTGGTTTATTACAAGTTATGCTACAAAGTGGTATTTTAATACCAGTACATGAACGATCAACCACCTATTTTTTTGAAAAAATTCTTACGGATATTGGAGATAACCAATCTATTGAAAATCAATTAAGTACTTACAGTTATCGTTTAAAAAATATGCGTAATTTTTTACAAAAATGTAATAGTAATACGTTGTTTTTGATTGATGAGTTTGGCACAGGAAGTGACCCAGAATTAGGCGGTGCTTTGGCAGAAATATTTTTAGAAGAATTTTATCAAAAAAAAGCTTTTGGGATTATCACCACTCACTATTCCAATTTAAAAATTTTAGCAAATGAAATAGAGCATATTGCCAATGCAAATATGCAATTTGATGAAAAAACTTTAGAGCCATTATTTAAATTATTTGTTGGACAAGCTGGTAGTTCTTTTACCTTTGAAGTTGCTCAAAAAAACGGAATTCCATTTAGCTTAATTAATAGAGCAAAAAAAAGAGTTGAAAAAGGAAAGGTTCGCTTAGATAAAACCATTTCTAATCTTCAAAAAGAACGTAATAAACTACAAAAAACTTCTGAAAATTTAGAACAAGTTAAATCTGAGGCTTTATTGCATGCCGACAACTTAAGTATAAAACACACTAAAGTTCAAGAAAAACTAGAAAATTTTTACGAATTATACACGAACAACCAAAAAATGCTGGTGTACGGAAGGAAATTAAATCAATTAATAAACACCTATTTTCAAACCAATAATAAAAAGCAATTTAATACCAATTTTGCAAAATGGTTAGCCATTGAAAAATCCAAATATTTAAAAAAGAATCCTACAAAACCTGTTACAAAATCCGAAAAAAAGGAAATAAAAATTACCATAAAAAAAACAGAAGAAAAATTAAAAATTGTTGAAAAAGAAGTACTTATAGCAGTTCAAAAGGTAAAGGAACAAAAAATAGTAACTGCAAAAAAAGTTGAAAAACAACGAGCAGACTATTCATTTAAAGTAAATGATAAAGTAAGAATAATAGATAGTAATGCTTGTGGAACTATTGATAAAATTGAAAAAAAATATGCTTTTATCAACTATGGTTTTTTTACCACTAAAACTACTTTATCTAAATTAGAGCTAGTAGAAGCTTCTAAAAAATAATTTTTTTAAACTTTTCATTTATAGCTATTTAGATTTGCAACCAATTTAAATATTACTTACATTTAGCAAGCTAAAAATAAAATCATGCTAAATTATTTAAAAGCATTTTTGGTATTCTTAATTTGGGCCTTCATTGCATTAACTACGCATTATTTTATTACTTCTCATTTTTTGGCTGATAAAAATTCAAAAGGAGTTAATGTTACTAAAAATAATTCCACAACTAATTATTACATAACTAACTATAATAACGATACCATTTTTAGTTATAGTAAAGCATTTGAAATTCAAAAAAACACTTCTAAAATTTTAAATATAGCTGATTTTACTACTCTTTTTGACACTATAAAATTCTATTTAAAAAACCATTATGGAAACGAATTACTAATTACAGGTTTTTATTCTGAAAAAGAAAAAGATTCCGTTAGGTTTAAGAATTTGGGAGCATTAAGAGCTGAAGCAATAAAAGGTTATTTTCAAAATTTACAAATTGACAATTACCAACTAAAAACTTTTAGTGAAGTTCAAGATAATTTATTTAAAAATAACTCAAATAGTTCAGGTATAGCTTTAAAAATTAACAAAATCCCTACAAAAATCACAGACAGTATTGAACAAAAAATCAGCAATAAACGAATCTATGTTAATTTTAAAAATAATGAACTAATCGTCAATAAATCTATAGTGAATTATGTTATATTATTGAGACAATATCTTAAAAAATATCCAAATAAAACCATATATATTACAGGTCATACGGATAATAATGGCTACTATCAAAATAATCTAATTATTGGGTTAAACAGAGCAAATTTGGTTAAAAACTACTTTAAAATTAATGGATTGGGAAATACTAAAATGATAACATCATCAAAGGGAGAATCTGAACCAATTGCTGATAAAAACACCTTAGAAGGAAAAGCAATAAACCGAAGAATAGAAATAAAAATTAACTAACTACTATGGAACTAAGCATTTTTTTAAATATAACTTTTTGGCAATTATTTGAGCTTTTTATATGGTTGCTTGGAGCCTTTTTAATAGGTTTATATTTTGGTAAATTAATTCCTTCAAAAAAAGAGCCAAAATCTAAAAATCAACATCTGCCAAAAGATGATTTAAAATTAACTGAAACTAAACCTAAAATTAGAGCTACAAAAACTTTTGAACGTGGCGGAAAACAATTGGTAAAAACAGTTCCTACAAAAGATAGAGATAAAGGTTTAAATTTTGACAGAATTGGAATTTCAGAAGAAAAAAACAAAAATAATTTAAAGAAAATTAAAGGAATTGGAGCTGCTATTGAGCTAAAACTAAATGAATTAGGGATTTATAATTATGAGCAAATTAGCAATTTCAACAGCGCTGATATCAAAAAAATTACTAAAATATTAAAGTTTTTTCCTGGAAGAATTGAACGAGATGATTGGGTTGGGCAAGCGTTTCATCTTATAAATGACATGAATTAAAAACCATAATCAGTTTTTTTCATATCGTGCCATTTCTCTATCGTAAAACTTACTTGCTAACTCAATTAAAGTAGCAACTTGGTCAGATAATTCTTCTTCATCTACATTATTAAATTCCTCAAACCATTCCATTTCATCATCTTTTAAATTGATAATAAAACGAGGAAATTCAGTATGAATAACAAATATATCTTCAGTAAAATCCGTGTTATCTCCCAATAAAAATTTAGGTAAGTCCATGTTTTGTTCGTATTAATTTATTCGACAAATAATTAAATCTAAAAAACAACATTAATGCCGATGAAGTTAATGCAGTTAATAAGCCTATCCAAATTCCAAAAGTACCTAAATTAATAACAGCTCCCAAATAATAACAAATAGGAAATCCAATTACCCAATAAGCAATAAATGTTATAAAAGACGGAATGTTAACATCCTGCAAACCACGCAATCCACCTAAAATTACTGCTTGTAATCCATCAGATAGTTGAAAAAATGCTGCAACTACTAACAAACTAGATGCAATTTTTATAACTTCTAAATTATCTGTAAAAACCCAAGGTAATTCATCTTTTAATAGCATAAAACTGATAGAAAAACCAAACATTATAAAAGTTACTAATATAAAATTTGAAAACGCAATTCGTTTTAATTCTCTATAATTCCCTAACCCTTTTTGGTTTCCAACCCTAATTGTTGCTGCAACACCTAATCCAACAGCTACCATAAAAGTTGTAGAAGCTAATTTTAAAGCTATTTGATTTGCAGCTTGAGGCAAAGCTCCAAATGTACCTGCCAACAATACCGAAGAAGTAAATAAACCTACTTCAAACAACATTTGCAAAGCTGTTGGAAAACCTAAACTTATAATTTTATTAAACACTTTACGCTTAATCTCACTTAATTTTAAAATATGCATATAAGGAGCAAATTTTGCTTTATGTTTTAAAACTAAATAAAGAAAAATTACCATTACTATTCTTGAGACCAACGTACCAATGGCAGCTCCTACAAGCTCTAATCTTGGAAAAATCCAAAATCCATAAATCAAAGCAAAATTTAAGGTGATATTAACAATATTAGTTAAAATAGTTGCATACATTGAGTATTTAGTATGTGATAATCCATCTGCAAATTGTTTTAATCCTTGAAAAATCATTAATGGAATCATGGAAATAGAAACTATTTCAAAATAAGGAATTGCTAACTTTACTACTTCTTTTGGCTGATCTAAGTGATATAAAATTGGTTTAAGTAATAATAATAAAAGAAACATTACTACTCCAATTATTGTCATTAAAATAACTCCATGTTGAAAAATACTTCGCCCTTTTTTAGGATTATTTTCACCATCTGATTCTGCTATTAAAGGTGTAATTGCAAAAGAAAAACCTATACCGATAGATAAGGCTATAAAAACCAAACTGTTTCCTAAAGAAGTTGCAGCTAACTGTACAGGACCTAGCCTACCAACCATAATATCATCCATTAAACCAACTAATAAATGACCTAAAGATCCCATCATTATTGGAGTGGCTAATTTTAGGTTGTTTTTAAATTCTGATGTGTAATTTCTAAGCTTCAATAATTATTTTTTCTGATTGCGAATATACAAGATTAAATATTGTTTTTTTAGTAAAAAAAATAGTCCATAAAAAAAATTTATAACCACATAAAATTATAAAATAGGACAATTTAAAAGAAAAGTGATAATTGCTTACTTTTGTGTATATAAAAATTAATAATCAATTAAAATATATAATAATGGCAGTATTAGTAGGTAAAAAAGCTCCTAAATTCAGTGCACAAGCAGTAGTAAACGGAAACGAATTTGTTGAAAATTATTCAATAGACCAATTTGAAGGTAAAAAATATGTGGTTTTATTCTTTTACCCAAAGGATTTTACGTTTGTTTGTCCAACTGAATTATTTGCATTTCAAAAAAAATTAGCTGAATTTGAAAAAAGAAATGTACAAATAGTTGCAGCATCAACAGATACAGAACAATCACATTGGGGTTGGTTACAAATGCCAAAAAACCAAGGAGGTATTCAAGGAGTTACTTACCCAATTGTAGCAGATACTAATAAAACCATTTCTAAAAATTACGACGTTTTAGCAGGTGATTATTTTTATGATGATAATGATCAATTACAAGCGGAAGGGGAATTAATAGCATATCGTGGATTATTTTTAATAGATAAAGAAGGTATTGTACGCCATCAAGTTGTTAATGATTTACCATTAGGCAGAAATGTAGATGAAGCTATTAGAATGGTAGATGCTTTACAATTTACCGAGGAACACGGAGAAGCTTGCCCAGCAAACTGGAATTCTGATAAAGAAGGCTTAAAAGCAACCCACGAAGGCGTTGCAGATTATTTAGCAAAACACTAACTAAATCAAAAATAAAAATGATAAAAACTCTCGAATTTGTTCGGGAGTTTTTACTTTTTAAACTAACTTTGAATTTTAAATAAATTAATACTATTATGGCTAAAATAACATTAAAAGGAAATCCAATTGAAACTATTGGAAAATTACCTAAAGTAGGAAGTAAAGCACCTAAATTCAATTTAATAAAAGCGGATTTATCTAAAGCAAAATTAAAAGATTTTAAAGGTTCTAAATTAATATTAAATATTTTTCCAAGTTTAGATACTGGTACTTGTGCAGCATCTGTTAGACGTTTCAACAAAGAAGCAGGAGCATTAGAAAACACAAAAGTTTTATGTATTTCTAGAGATTTACCGTTTGCTCAAGCTCGTTTTTGTGGTGCTGAAGGATTAGATAATGTAATTACACTATCTGATTTTGCAAAAGGAAAATTTGGAAAAGCATACGGTGCAACTATTAACAACGGTCCTCTTGCCAACTTACTTTCTCGTGCAATTGTTATTGTAAACGAAGAAGGTAAAGTTACCTATACACAACAAGTTCCTGAAATTGTAGATGAACCTAATTATGAGGAAGCTTTAAAAGCACTTTAAATGATTAAAGTGCGTAACTTTTTAATTAACCGATTGCATGCATTTAAATATGCGGCTAAAGGTTTTTGGATTTTAATTACCACTGAAAATAGCATTATAGCCCAAATAATTATTGCATTTATTATGACAATTATTGGGCTTATAGTGCATCTTTCTACTACCGAATGGATGTTCCAAACACTTGCTATTGGTCTTATTTTAGTAGCAGAATCATTAAATACCGGAATCGAAAAAATGGCTGATTTTGTTCATCCTGATTATCATAAAAAAATTGGATTTATTAAAGATATTTCTGCAGGAGCGGCTTTTTTTGCTGCAATAATTGCCATAATTATTGGTTTAATTATATACATCCCTAAATTTATGTAGTAATTTAACTATTATCTCTTTAATTTTATATTTTTGTATGATACTTGTATAAATGTCAAAAAAGAAAAAAACAATAAAAAAACCGCCTTCAAAACCACGATTTCAAAAAACAAAAACATTTTTTGGAAGTAGGCAAACCCATACTGTATTTGGGTTATTTGTTGTTCTTTTTGCTATATTTTTGTTTTTTTCTATAATTTCCTATTTTTTTAATTGGCAACAAGATCAAAGTCAACTTGCCTATTTTACTAATAAAAATATTACGGTTAAAAACTTATTAGGAAAAATTGGTGCTACTTTAAGTCATTTTTTAATTTACAAAGGTTTTGGAATTTCAGCTATTTATGTACCTATTTTACTTTTATTAACTGGTATTACTATTTTAATAAAAGGAAACTTCAAAAAAATAGTAAACCTTTGGGGTTGGGGAATTTTAGGAATTATATGGTTAGCTATTTTCTTTAGTTTTTTTGCAGATAAAAATGAATTATTTGCAGGTGTTGTAGGATATCAAATGAATATTTATTTACAACAATTTTTAGGAAAAACAGGATTAATTTTAACCCTTATTTTTTTATTTTTAGCTTATTTGGTAATCCGATTTAAAATTACACCTGATAAATTTAAAAGTAAAATTACGGATACTTCTATTAATGAAGAAGAAAATATTTTACCCGTTAAAGAAGTGGAAGCAACAATGGGTTTAACCATAGAGAAAAATCCTATGAATATTACCGATAATGTTGAAATTCCATTAAATGTAAATGCTGATGTTTTATCCGAAAAAAATGAGATTAAAGATGATGTTGAAATTGATGTGGATAAAATTGTAGATGAAGATCATGTTGCCGAAAATTTAGCAGATAAATTGGTGAAAGATTTTGGAGAATTTGATCCAACCCTAGAATTAAGCGACTATAAATTTCCAACCTTAAATCTTTTAAAATCATACAACGAAAGTATTTCTGTTAATCAGGAAGAATTAGAAATCAATAAAAATAAAATTGTTGAAACGCTAAGCAATTACAAAATTGGTATTGATAGAATTAAAGCTACCGTTGGACCTACAGTAACCTTATACGAAATTGTGCCAGAAGCCGGAGTTAGAATTTCTAAAATTAAAAATTTAGAAGACGATATTGCACTTTCCCTGGCCGCATTAGGTATTCGTATTATTGCACCTATACCAGGTAAAGGAACTATTGGTATAGAAGTTCCTAACAAAAAACCAACCATGGTTTCTATGAAATCGGTAATTTCATCTACAAAATTTCAAAATTCTGAAATGGAATTACCCATAGCATTGGGTAAAACTATTTCCAATGAAACCTTTGTTGTTGATTTAGCTAAAATGCCACATTTATTAATGGCAGGTGCTACCGGACAAGGAAAATCAGTTGGATTAAATGCCGTTTTAACTTCATTATTGTATAAAAAACACCCTGCTGAAGTTAAGTTTGTTTTGGTAGATCCTAAAAAAGTAGAATTAACCTTATTCAACAAAATTGAACGCCACTACCTTGCTAAATTACCGGATACTGATGAAGCTATTATTACAGATACTACCAAAGTAATTAATACACTAAATTCGCTTTGTGTTGAAATGGATAATCGTTACGATTTACTTAAAACAGCTATGGTTCGTAACATAAAAGAATACAATGTTAAGTTTAAATCTCGTAAATTAAACCCTGAAAATGGACATCGCTATTTACCTTATATAGTTTTAGTAATTGATGAGTTTGCAGATTTAATTATGACTGCTGGAAAAGAAATTGAAACACCCATTGCCCGTTTAGCACAGCTTGCCAGAGCTATTGGAATTCACTTAATTGTAGCTACTCAACGTCCATCGGTTAATGTTATTACAGGTATTATCAAAGCAAACTTCCCATCTAGAGCAGCTTTTAGAGTAACTTCAAAAATTGATTCTAGAACTATTTTAGATTCACAAGGAGCCGATCAATTAATTGGAAAAGGAGATTTATTATATTCTGGAGGAAATGATTTAATTCGTTTACAATGCGCATTTGTAGATACTCCAGAAGTAGAAAAAATTACGGATTTTATTGGGTCTCAACGGGCTTATAGCAATGCCTATTTATTACCTGAATACAGTGGTGAAGAAACTGGCACAAGTCTTGATATTGATATCAGCGAACGTGATAAATTATTCCGAGATGCAGCTTTAGTTATTGTTCATGCACAACAAGGCTCTGCATCATTATTACAACGAAAATTAAAACTAGGTTACAATAGAGCCGGAAGAATTATTGATCAATTAGAGTCCGCTGGAATTGTAGGACCATTTGAAGGTAGTAAAGCTCGCCAAGTATTGGTGCCTGATGAAATGGCCTTAAATAAATTATTAGATTATGGAGAAAAATAGAAATAACATCTTTTTAAAAATGAAAAAACTACTACCAATACTAATCTTAAGTTTAATTACTATTGTTGGGTATAGCCAAAATTCTAAAGCAGCTAAAGCTTTGCTTGATGAAGTTGCAAAAAAAGTGGAAAGCTACAACAATATTGAAATTGAATTTACGCATAATTTAGATAATAACGACGCTGATGTACACCAAGAAACAAGAGGAAATGTAACTGTAAAAGGCGATTTATACCATTTAAATTATATGGGGACAGAACAAGTTTTTGATGGCAAAAAGGTTTATTTAATTATTCATGAAGATGAAGAAGTGGTTATTCAAAACCCAAATGACGGGGAAGAAGAATCGCTAACTCCATCCAAAATGTTTACATTTTACAAAAGTGGTTACACTTATAGTATGGGCGATTTAAAAACCATAAAAGGAATAAAAATACAATATGTAAATCTTACTCCTATTGATACTAATTCTGACGTAAAAAATGTTTTAGTGGGTATTGATGTTAAAACAAAACATATTTTTGATGTTATTGAAATTGGAAAAAATAAAACCACCACTACTTTACAAATTAGAACTTTTAAAACCAACCAAACTATACCAGACAGCCTTTTTAAATTTGATATGAAGAAGTATAGAGATCAAAAAAATTATACTATTTCTGAGCCAAAATAATAGCATTGAAAGTACTTGACAAATACATTTTAAAAAGTTTTTTACAACCTTTTTTAGCAACATTTTTTGTAGTTCTATTTGTTTTAGTAATGCAAGCTCTTTGGTTAGCTTTTGATCAAATTGCGGGCAAAGGAATTGATTTGTTTTTTATTCTTAAATTCTTAGGCTATTTGGGTTTAATACTTACGCCAACAGCATTACCAATAGGGATTTTACTATCATCCATAATGGCACTTGGTAATTTATCTGAAAATTACGAAATGGCAGCTATAAAATCGGCAGGTATTTCCCTAAAAAGAGTTATTAAACCTCTTATTTTTTTAACGTTAATGCTAAGTGCATTAAACTTCGTTTTTCTAAATAATATCTATCCTTGGGCAACGCTTAAGCAAAAGAATTTATACTTAAATATGAAAAAAAAGAAACCGGCTTTAGCGTTGGTTCCTGGTACTTTTAATACAGAAATTCCCGGTTATAGCATAAAATTTGATGAAAAATATGGAGAAGAAAAAAATCTTCTTAAAAATGTACAGATTGCAGATTTAACCAAAGGAAGAGGAAAAATAAAGGTAATTACTGCTAAAAAAGGTATTATTTCTACGGAACCAGGCAGCAAGTATTTAACTTTAACTCTCGAAAACGGAAAATATTACGAAGACAATATTAAAAGAATTATGACCCAACAAGAAAGAGCTAAAATGCCTTTTTCTAATGCAAGTTTTGATAAATACACCATTAATATTGATATTTCCTCTTTTAATGATACTGGTTTAAACGATGAAAAAATTAAACAGCATCATGGCATGCTAAGCATCAAACAATTAGATTCTATATCAAAAGAAAATAAAAAAAAATATGATAAATATATTGAAAATAGAACTAAAATTTTTGATAAAACTTTAGAGATCAGTAATTTACATGAATATCCGGATTCTATAATCAACAAACAAATTATTGTTCCAATACTAGATAATTTTGTTATGAGAAACAAAAGCATAGTTTTAGAAGATGCTATTAGAAAAGTTAATAGAGTCATGGAAAGAAATAACGTTCGAAAAAAAGGTTTTAAAGACCATAGAAAACTTTTAAATTTATACGATTACGAATTTGGGTACAGAATTTCATTTTCTCTTGCCTGTTTAGTTTTATTTTTTATTGGTGCTCCATTGGGTTCTATTATTAGAAAAGGAGGGTTTGGTGTGCCTATGCTTTTTGCAATTATTATATTTGTAATTTACTTTTTTATAACACAATTAGGTAAAAATTTAGCAGAAGAAAGTGCAATTTCAGCACAAATTGGTAGCTGGTTAGCTACTTTAATTATGTTACCTCTAGGTATTTTGCTAACTAGAAGAGCAACAAAAGGAATGGGTATATTTAATATAGATGCAGTGTTTGATAAAATTAAAACGCTATTCAAAAAAATAAGAAAAATTTAAAATGAATATCATGAAAACGGTAGAAAGTAGCTTCAAATTAAATACTATTAAAGAAGCAATTGAAGATATTAAGAATGGAAAAATTGTGATTGTTGTTGATGATGAAAATAGAGAAAACGAAGGCGATTTTGTTGCTGCTGCTGAATTAGTTACTCCAACTATGATAAACTTTATGGCCACTCATGGTAGAGGTTTAATTTGTGCTCCAATTACGGAAAGTCGCTCCAAAGAACTTCAATTAGATTTAATGGTTGGTTTAAATACTGATCCTTTAGGGACTGCTTTTACGGTATCTATTGATTACCATGGAAAAGGAGTAACTACTGGTATTTCAGCAAAAGACCGAGCTACTACCGTAAAGTCATTAACTGATCCAAATACCAAACCTCATGATTTAAGTCGCCCTGGGCATATATTTCCTTTAAAAGCAAGAGATGGCGGTGTTTTAAGAAGAACTGGACACACCGAAGCTGCTACCGATTTAGCAAAATTAGCTGGTTTACATCCTGCTGGTGTAATTGTTGAAATAATGAATGTAGATGGTACTATGGCTCGTTTGCCACAACTTAAAGAAATTGCCAAAGAATTTGATTTAAAAATTGTTTCTATTGAAGATTTAGTGGAATACAGAATGCAAAACGACTCATTAATAGAGCTTTCTGAAGATTTTAATTTAAACACCCGCTTTGGTGAATTTAGATTAAGAGCTTATAAACAAACTACAAATAATCAAGTCCATTTAGTTTTAAGCAAGGGAGACATTAAAAAAGGGGAAGAAGTTTTAGTAAAAGTGAACTCTGCTTTGGTTAATAATGATATTTTAGGAACACTTACTAAAAATCCGGATCATAAATTAAAACGTGTTTTTGAAGCTATAAATGTAGCAGGAAAAGGTGCAGTTGTGTTTATTAATCAAGAGAATCAATCGTATGACTTATTAAACCGATTAGAAATAGTTAAAAAAAGTCAAAAAGAAAATACGAGTTATACACCAAATATTAAAATGGATGAAAAAGATTATGGTATTGGAGCTCAAATATTAAGAGATATTAATGTTACCAAATTACGTGTTCTATCTAATGCAACTACTTTTAGAAAACGGGTTGGAATGACAGGTTACGGGCTTGAAATTATGGAATACGTAACCTATTAATTTGGTAAAGTTCTTTTTATGAAAAAGGGGTTACTTTTTCTTGTTTCTTTATGGATTATTAGTTGTAATAATTATTCATCCAAAAAAAATAATAACAAATTTACTTCAACAACAAATTATACCTTAAATGGTACTATAGATTTTAATGCAAAAACTGCTTATTTAAATAAAATAAGAAATGACTCACTTTTTAAAATAGATTCATCATCCGTAGTTAACAACGTTTTTATTTTTAAAGGAACTATTATTTCACCAGAACGCTTTGCGCTTACATTTAAAAATTATTCTGCTGTTGTAATAGTAATTTTAGAGCATAAAGATTTCTCTATTTCTATAAAAAAACATCATTTAAATGATCCTGTAATAATAGGTTCACCTTTAAATTCACAGTTGTTAAATTATAAAACTTCTTCAAAAAATATATTCAAAAAAGTAGATTATTTATACCCTCAATTTCAAAAAGCCAGGTTAGAAAATGATGTTCAAAAACTTCAAGAAATTAAACAAAAAATGGATAGTATTGAAGCTGAATTTTCTAAATACAGCTTCAATTTTATTAAAGAAAATCGTAATTCTTATATTGCTGCAATGATTTTATCTGATCATTTAAAAACAACCAAAATTAATTTCCTAAAAATTAAGAATAGCTTTAATTTGCTTTCAAAACAAGTTCAAAATTCTGTTGACGGAAAAAGAATAGCAAATTGGCTGCAATTACATTAAAAAACTTAAATTAGTTTCTGGTGGAACTTCTAATGCCGATTTATTAACTTGAAACAATCTGGCATGTAAATTTCCTTTTAAAATTACTTGGTTTTCGTTAACTTGTAACCAACTTCCTTCTCTTAACCCTAAAACAGGAGTAGTATTATAATAATGAAATTCCTTTATACGAGTTTCCCTAGTCTCCCCCATATGTTTTGAGTCTGGTTCAGGATCTAAATAATGCGGATTAATATTAAAATTAATAAATCCGAATGCATTAAAACTAGGTGGATATACAATGGGCATATCGTTGGTGTTTTTAATAGTTAAACCAGTAATATTGCTTCCAGCACTAGTTCCAAAATATGGAATGCCATTTTCAACAACATTCTTAATTACAGGAAGTATTTTTTGTTCATATAGCGTTTTTAACAACAGAAAAGTGTTACCTCCACCAATAAAAATACCTTTGGCATTATTAACTGCATCTATAGCATTGGTGTATTGTTGAATGCCTGATACCCGAATATTAATTTTCTCAAAGGCTCTTTTAACAACATCTGTATATTCATCAAAAGTTAAACCACTTGGTCGAGCATATGGAATAAATAAAATTTCATGTATTCCTTTAAAATGAGTGGACAATTCTGGTAAAATATATTCTAAATATCCTTTCCCATGTATGGTGGATGTACTTGCAATAATTAATTTTTTCATGTGCCATTAATATTTTTATAAATGTACAATTTAAGCTTCTTTAACAAAAATTTATAGTCCTATTAATACAATTTTAAGATTTCAATGGTTTTATTTGTTTTAATGAAAGTTATAAATATATTTTTATTGTTTCTTTTTATTGCTTTAAATTGCTATGGACAACAAAATAAAAAAAACATAACAGGTAAACTTTTAAATTATAAAAAACCTATTAGCAATGTTGCTGTTTTAAATTTAAATACACAATTTGGAGTAATTAGTAATGAAAATGGATACTTTACTATTACTGCCAAATTAAAGGATACTTTACTAATTACGTCAATACAATATCAACCAAAAAAAATAGTAATAACTAATAAAATATGGAATTCTTTTAAACCTATAGTTATACAACTTATTCCATCAGTTACCATTTTAGAGGAAGTATTTGTACCAAGAAAAATAACTGGAGATTTGGCATTAGACAATAAAAATTCACCTAAAGATAAAACACCTAAATCTAATTTTTTAATAACTAAAAGTGAAATTAATAGCTTCTCTTTTAAATACTTAACACCCGGTTACACAAAACCACCAAATACTGAATCCTTTACAAATCCTATTCAAATGAATGGCGTTGGTGGAAGTGCAAGTATTCCTGATAAAAGATATGAAAAAATAAAAAGACAACGAAAACAGCTAACACAAAAGAAAGATTTTCCAGCTAAAATTGTGGAAGCTTTAGGGCTACCCTTTTTTATAAATGAATTAAAAATTCCAAAAGATAAAATTAATCATTTTTTGGCTTATTGCGAATATAGAAACATTATAGAAAAATATTATAATCACCAACTACTTGACGTTATAAAAATATTGCAAAATGAAAGTAAAACCTACCATGAAATTAAAAATTAGCAAACCTATATCTTTTATTTATATTTTAGTTTTTGCCAGTAATATAATAAGTGCACAAAATCAACCAATTAAGCTTAACGGAGCTGTAAAAAATAATTCTATTAATTTACAAGATATAAACATAAAAAATCTAAAATCAGAGTTTGGAACTACGAGTGATAAAAATGGCCACTTCATTATTTATGCAAAAAAAGGAGATTCCATTTTATTTTCTTCCATAGTTTATAAAAACAGAATTATAAAAATTTCAAATACACACCTAAATTCCAAAATAATAACGGTTTATTTAGAACCCGATTTTTATCAACTTGATGAAGTAGCAATAAATAACTCCTTTAAATTGGATGTTTCCAATTTATCTTTTACTCCCGGAACCATTTATAATAAGGATGAAATTTCCAATAGAAAACCTCCAAATGCAGAAAATATAGCGGACCCCAATGCTAGTTTTAGAGGGGCAAATCCAATTGCCATACTGTACATGGCATATAAAGCTATTACAAAAAAAGCTCGATTAAAAAGAAAGAAAAGAAGGTTAGAACAACAAAAAAGCGAACTAATAAAACAGCAATTTTCAAATACTATTAGAAATTTATATAGCGATCAATTTTTTATAAAATGGCTTTCTATACCTGAAGATAAAATAAATTTATTTTTAGACTATTGCCAAGCAAACGGATTAAATGATTTTTACAATAAAGATGAATTTATAGTTAAAGATTTTCTTATTAAACAAGCAAAAAAATTTAATGCACTAACAAATTAATTGTATATCTCCATAATCAAACACAACACCTGTCACCCTGAATTTATTTCAGGGTCTAATTTAATAAAATGTTGATTATCCTATGATAATGAGATGCTGAAACAAGTTCAGCATGACACTGTTCTTTATTATTAAACCCTTTTTGATGTTTGTCACTTTGATGCGCCTTAATTAACTTCTTAAATTTTGAAGTATCTAATTTTGAGATTATTTGAGAAAATAGTGTTATATTTAGCATTTGAGAAAGGTGTTTTTTGTGTTGCACCACAAAGGTAACTTTGTGGTACAAATTTCCCTTTCTCTTTTTTAATGTTTAGTACGCTATTGATTTATTTTGATATTTTATTTTTTGGATTTTGACCGGAACACTACAAGCAGTGCTAACCCCAGAACTAAATTTTGGTTTCCCAAATTATAATTTTATCTTCTTTTGGATAATTCATGCAGGTTTAATTATTTTTATTTTTTATACAACTTTTGTATATAATTTAAAGCCAAAATTGATTATTATTTTGCAAATAATTGAGAAGGTTTTTTAAATGCTTTAAATTCTAAAGCATATCCTGAAGGATCTAAAAAAAACATGGTAGCTTGTTCTCCTATTTTGCCTTTAAAGCGAATATAAGGTTCAATAACAAAATTGATTCCTTTCTTTTTTAAATTTTCTGCTAGATTGTTAAAGTCATTCCATCTTAAAATCACTCCAAAATGTGGAACAGGTATATTTTTACCATCTACTAAATTAGTATGTAATTCTTTTTTCTCTTCATCAGGTTTGTAATGAATAACTAATTGATGTCCAAAAAAATTAAAATCTACCCAAAATTTACAACTTCGCCCTACCGAACATTCTAAAACATCGCTATAAAAAGCACGACAAGCTTCTAAATTATTAACAGGAATTGCTAAATGAAATGGTTGAATATTACTCATAATTCATTTTCTCTATGAACCAAATTTATTGAAAATGCAGGATTGCAAACTGAAATATATTCGCAATCTTCATCAAACGGATTCGAGTACTGAATTCTTGCACCTTTTTCAATTTTAATGGACTCTCCTGCTTTTAAAATAACAATATCATCATCAATAATAAATTGCTTTTTACCCTTTATTATATATGTGTATTCATCAAATTCCGGCACCTGAAAAGGTTCACTCCATTTAGATGGTGCTACCATATAAGCTACACTAATATTACTATTATTACTACTCCCAAAATGTTCTTCAATTAGTTTACCATCGGAAGTTGGCACAACAAACGGTGATTTTTGAACTTTATATTTTTTCAAGGTCTTTTAATTTTAAATTTTATATATGTAAAGCTAAAAATTTTAATTTTATTGAGTACTATTTATACTTGTGAAATTTTCAATTTTCAATTTTAACTAAACATTAAAGTCTTTAGTACTATTTTCAGTTTTATAATTCATAACTTTAATTAACTTTCAAATAAAATTAATATGAAACTAACATTTTTAGGCGGTGCAGGTACCGTTACAGGTTCTAAAATTCTATTAGAAACCAATTACAAAAAAATATTAATTGATTGCGGATTGTTTCAAGGATTAAAAGAATTACGTTTAAAAAACTGGGATGAATTTCCAATTAAAAGCGATGGAATTAATGCGGTTTTTTTAACACATGCACATTTAGATCATTCCGGATATTTACCAATTTTAATAAGAAATGGATACAAAGGAAAAATTTATTGTTCGGAAGCTACAAAAGATTTGGCTAAAATTATTTTATTAGATAGTGGTAAAATTCAAGAAGAAGATGCTAATAGAGCAAATAAATACCATTATACAAAACACGAAAAAGCAGTTCCTTTGTATGACCAAAAAGATGCTGCAAATACACTTCCCCATTTTCAAACATTTGTACTTAACAAATGGTTTACCTTAGATGACGACATTAAATTCAAATTTTTAAATAGTGGCCATATTTTGGGAAGTACTTTTATTGTGTTTGAAATAAATGGTAAAACAATTGTTTTTTCTGGTGATGTTGGCAGAACAAAACCAATCATATTACCAAAGTATGAATATATTGCTAATGCTGATTATTTAATAATTGAATCCACCTACGGGAATAGATTGCACGAACAGGTTGATATAAAAGAAGAGTTGTTAAATTATATTTTAAAAACATACCAAAAAGGTGGAACCCTAATTATTCCTACATTTTCAGTAGAACGGGCTCAAGAAATTATTTATTTATTAAGTATTTTAAACCGAGAAAATAAACTTCCAAAAATTCCTATTTACTTAGATAGTCCAATGGGTGTTAACGCTACTGAAGTTTATTTAAATCATAAAAACAATCATATTTTAAGTGATGAAGACGTCTCTAGTATGCTTTCTACAGTACATTTAATTAGTGATGTTGAAACTTCTAAATCGGTAGTAAATGACAAAAATCAAAAAATTGTTTTAGCTGGAAGTGGTATGATAACAGGTGGTAGAGTATTGCATTATTTAGGAAGTTTAATATCCGATAAAAAAAATAGTGTATTAATTGTCGGTTATCAAGCTATTGGCACACGTGGCAGGTCGTTGCTTTCCGGAGATCACGAAATTAAATTTTTTGGAAAGTTTCATACTGTAAAAGCCGAAGTATTTAAAATCAATGCTTTTTCGGGTCATGCAGATCAAAGTGAATTATTAGATTGGTTAAAACATTATAAAAAACCACCAACACTTACTTTTATAAATCACGGAGAGCCACATCAAAGTCAGGCTTTAAAAACTAAAATTAGGACTGATCTTGGTTGGAAATGCACGGTTGCTAAAATTGATAATGCATATTATTTAGATTAATTATTTTTTTTAATTAATGCCAAAACGCTTTTTGGAATTGAAACAGATTGTTTTAATTCTAAATCGCTAATTGGGTTTCCAAACGATTTGTTTATCGGTACAACACCAGCCCAAATTGGTAAATTATAATCCTTTTTATCATCTATTGGTGGTCCTTTTCTAATTTTTGCAGATGCTTCAGAAATTTCAATTTTTAGTATTTGAGTTGCTTTTAATTCCTTTTTATTAGGTAATCTTACTTCATCCCATCTATCTGGAATAATTTGATTTGAAATAATTTCTAAGACCTTCATTCGCTCAATTTCATTATCAACTACTATAGCATTTCCAAAAATAGTAACTGATTGATAATTTAAAGAATGGTGAAACGCTGAACGTGCCAATACAATACCATCAACCTGAGTAACATTTATAGATATAGGATTACCTTTTTCTAAAGTTTGCAACATTCTACTTACAGGTGAGCCATGTAAATAGATATTGTTTTTTAATCTACCATAAATTGTAGGAATAATAACTGGATACCCATCATAAACAAAAGCTACTTGGCAAATAAAATTTTGATCTAAAATTTTATACACAGTTTCCTTATCATAAAAACCCCGCTTTGGACTTCGTTTAACTTTTATTTTATTGAATGATTTTTTCATTTAATTAAACCAGATTGTGAAATATTTAATTTTAGCCATATCAGGAATTTGAGTCAGTGAAACTTCTTCTGTACTAAATTTACTAATTCCTAAATCTTTTTTATCAATAGAAATTGTAGCATTTAATTCATCAATAAATAGCGTTGCTGAAGTTAATGTAGTTTCTACATTATTCACTAAATAGTTTTCGTTAATATCTTTAAAAGTCGACTTTAAAGATATTCCTTTATCGGTAACATAGTTAGGATCGTAAATTCCGATACTTTTTATCTTTGATAAAGAATCATTTTGTGTACTTGCAGTTATTTCCAATAATTTTTTTCCAGATTTAGAATAAATATCAAATTCATCATCATTTAATGAAAACATTTTTTTGGAATCTGTAGCATCCGGTAAAGATTTATTGGAAACTATAGAGTCATTTTTAAATATTATGCTTAAATCTGCTACAGTAGTTCCTTTATTAATATTACCTACCATTCCTTTTTTTACTTCATATTTATTTGTATTGTTACATTGAACAAAAAAAATTAGTACAACAAATAAATAAAATATTCTTTTAATAAGGGTCATATACAATTTAACTTTTAATAGGTTTAATTAATTTAAACGTTTTGATTTTAATTTTATTTAAAAAAACGGCTGGTATTTTATAAAACTCTTTTTAAAATACCTAAAACTCCTCTAATAAAAGTAGCACTAGTAACAACTTTTAAAATAGGGTTCATTCTAGTACTTCTTCTACTTCTGCCAGAAGTAGAATACTTTTTAGCTTCTTCTTTTTTTCTTTCTACTTCTTCTTTTTCATTAATCTTTTCAATTTTTCTGTTCAAAATTTCAAAAGCACTATTTCTATCAATAGCTTCATTATATTTATAAAATAATTGAGAATTATTAATTAGTTTTTTTAATTCAACATTAGTAAGCACATCCATTCTACTCATTGGAGCTCGCATCATAGTTGAGGCCAACGGAGTTGGTTTTCCTTTTTCATTTAAAACCGATACAAAAGCTTCACCTATTCCTAATGCGGTTAATATATCATCTACATCGTAGTATTTTGAATCTGGATAATTTTCTGCAACTAATTTAATAGCTTTTCTATCTTTTGCCGTAAAAGCCCTTAACGCATGTTGAATTTTTAAACCCAATTGAGCTAAAATATCTTCAGGAATATCCTTTGGATTTTGAGTAACAAAATACAAACCAATGCCTTTTGAACGAATTAATTTTACAATGTTTTCAATTTCAGAAAGCAGTGCTTTAGATGCTTCTCTAAAAATTAAATGTGCTTCATCTAAAAATATAATTAATTCAGGTTTTCCACTATCACCTTGCTCTGGAAAAGTACTATAAACTTCTGCCAATAATTGCAACATAAATGTAGAAAATAATTTAGGTTTATCTTGAATATCGGTTAAACGTAAAATAGAAATGATACCTTCTCCTTTATCGTTTTTACGCACTAAATCTTTAACGTCAAAAGATCGTTCTCCAAAAAACAATTCTCCACCTTGTTGGTCTAACTCTAAAATTTTACGCAAAATAGCACCTGTACTTGCCGTTGAAATCCGTCCATATTCTTTTTGAATTTCTTCTTTTCCTTCCTCGGTTGAAAATTGTAAAACCTTTTTAAAATCTTTTAAATCTAATAAAGGTAGTTTATGATCGTCACAATATTGAAAAATAATTGAAACAATACCACTTTGTGCGTCAGATAAATCCAATATTCTTGACAATAAAACTGGTCCAAATTCGGAAACAGTTGCTCTTAGTCGAACTCCTTTTTGCTCTGAAATAGTTAGCACATCAACAGGAAACCCTCTTCCTTTAAATGGTAAACCAATTACCTCCATTCGTTCATCTATTTTTGGATGACCTGGGCTTGGTTCTGCTAATCCACTTAAATCACCTTTAATATCCATTAACAAAACGGGAATTCCTTTCTCTGAAAGATTTTCTGCCATTACTTGCAACGATTTGGTTTTACCTGTACCAGTTGCACCTGCAATTAATCCGTGCCTATTTAATGTTTTTAAAGGAACTTTTACAAAAGCATCTTTTAACGTTTCACCGGCTAACATTGCCGAGCCTAAAACAATATAATCCCCTTTGGTTTGATAACCATCAGTTATCTCCTTAAAAAATTCTTCTTTTGTAGTCATTAAATATTTTTTTGTTAAAAATAAGATATAAAAATCAAATTAAAAATTTCATTATAAATTTATTTGAAATTATTTATAGTGGAGTAATATGCTTAAATTTGCTGCATGATAAATGAACATACGCAACAGCTAATAAATAAAGGTGAAATGCTTCCTTTAATGGAAGAATTTTACACTATTCAAGGAGAAGGTTTTCACACCGGAAAAGCAGCATATTTTATTAGAATTGGTGGTTGTGATGTTGGTTGCCACTGGTGCGATGTTAAAGAAAGTTGGGATGCTAATATACATCCTCCTACGGAAACTGATAAAATTGTTAATAATATTAGTAAACAGGCGAATACCGTTGTAGTAACAGGAGGTGAACCTTTAATCTGGAATATGGATTACTTAACTAATCTACTTAAAAAACTAGCTTTAAAAACGCATATTGAAACTTCAGGTTCCTATAAATTGACTGGAAATTGGGATTGGATTTGTTTATCTCCAAAAAAATCAAAATTACCTTTACCTTCTATTTACTCAAAGGCTCATGAATTAAAAATAATTGTTTTAAATAAACACGATTTTAAATTTGCAGAAGAACAAGCTGCACAGGTAACAGATAATTGTGAACTTTTTTTACAACCAGAATGGAGCAAAAGAAAAGAAATAATGCCTTTAATTGTTAATTATGTTATGAAAAATCCTAAATGGAAAATTTCGTTACAAACTCATAAATATTTGAATATTCCATAATTATTGATGTATAATTCTAATGTGAAAAATCTTGTAATACGCATAGCAAATGTTGCTGATGCAAGCTGTATTTCTTTATTAGCTAGAATTACTTTTGACGAAACTTTCGGTCATTTATTTAGAAAAAGAGAAGATTTATTAAATTATTTTGACACCACATTTTCTGTTCAAAAAATAGAGAAAAGTATCCAAAAACCATTTACATTTTACTGGATTGTTTTTTTAAATAATTTACCCATTGGTTATGCTAAATTAAAGTTACAATCTACTAATGAATTTATTAAAGCAAAAAATTGTTGTCAACTTCAAAAAATTTATATTTTAAAAGATTTTATAAATCACAAAATTGGTTTATACCTACAAAATGAATTATTAAAAACAGCAAAAGAAAATAATTGCAACCAAATTTGGCTATCCGTTCTTAAAGAAAATTCTAGAGCAATTCATTTCTACAAAAAGAATAATTTTAAGATTATCGGAGCTCATTATTTTCAAATAGGGATAGAAATATTTAATTTCCATATCATGTCAAGAAAATTATAACCACTTATTAACTAGTTGTTTATAATTTTTATTTTATCTTCAGCAATTCTATAAATTTTATTGAATTGTTCTTTTAAGCTTAAGTTAGAATTATCAATTTCAATAGCATCATTTGCCATAATTAAAGGAGAATCTTCTCGAGTAGAATCCGTATAATCTCTTTCTTTAACATTTTTTAAAATTTCATCATACGAAACTTTGTCACCTTTTTTTATCAACTCATCAAACCTACGTTTAGCCCTAATATCTGCTGAGGCTGTAATAAAAAACTTTAATTCAGCATCGGGAAAAACTACAGTCCCTATATCTCTTCCATCCATAACAACCCCTTTATTTGCCCCCATTAATTGCTGCTGTTTAACTAATTTTTTACGTACCTCAGACACTTCAGCTACTTTACTAACATAATTAGAAACGGATAAAGATCTGATTTTATCTTCAACATTTACATCATTTAAAAAAATTTCTCCATAGCCCAAATTTTTATTAAACTTAAATTCTAAATTAATATTACCTAAAGCTGAAATTAATTTTTGTTTGTCAAATTTATGTTTAGAAACTAAATGATGCTGCATGGCATATAAAGTAATTGCTCTATACATTGCTCCAGAATCTACATAAATATATTGCAATTTTTTGGCTAATTGTTTTGCCATAGTGCTTTTACCTGTGGAAGAAAATCCATCCAATGTTATTGTTATTTTTTTCAATTATTTAATTTAAATTTATTAATAGACTAAAAGTACTTGAATTTGAAGCAGGATGATATTTAGAAAAGGAATAATTTAATTTAAATTTATTCATTTTTAAACCAAAACCTGCTGTAAAAGCTGCAAAAGAGCGTTGATCTATAAATCTTAATTCTTTTGCTCTTCTAAAGTTATAACCAAATCTCAAATTAAACGCTCCTTCTGAAAAAAGTTCTGCTCCTACAGAAATATGTCTAAATGCATTATCTAAAAATGATATTTTTTCTTGTGTAACATTCCCATTTAAATCTACCAATTGATTTGACGGGTTACTATAAGCTAATTGCCATTGTTGTAAATTATCGATTGTGAAATACCAAGTTAATGGTACATTTTCTAATTTATAAGAGGCTCCAAAATCAACTTGAAATGGCAATTTTTCTCTATTATTATCGTATGTAGTTAATTGATATCCTAAATTTCTAATAACCACAGTAAACACATAAGGTACATATTCGTTAGAAAATAATAATGCCAAATCTCCTCCTATTCCAAAGGAAGAATAGTTTTCTATTACAGAGTTTATAACCTTAACATTAGCCCCAATATAAAAATCGGAATTTAAAATATTATAGGAATAACCTAAAGAAAACATAAAGTCATACGCCTTAAAACTCCCTGTTTCTAAACCAGTTTCATCTGCGCCAATAAACTTGCCATAATTTAAATAGGTAATATTTGTGTGAAAAGTTCCAATTTGTCTACTAATCGTATGCGCAAAGGACACAGAAGTAATAGAAACATCAGCAAGATAATTTACATAATTTACAGCTAGATTGTTATCTATACTATTATTTATGGAAGAAGGATTCCAAATTGGTTGATTTACATTATCTAAAATAGTTAAAACGTTTCCACCCAAAGCTGTTTGTCTTGCAGAGCTAGATAAATTCAAAAAATTGAATACACTTTCGCCTCCTGTTTGGGAATACCCTATAAAAGAACATAAAAATATATAAATCCAACTTTTTTTCATTTGTAAATGCAAATTAAAACTAAAATATTTACTATAACCGAAAAAACTCACATAAATTAAAACAAAACGATAAACAAAAAAAACCTTCAACGGTAAAGTTGAAGGTTTTCAAAAGAAAGGCAGTGACATACTCTCCCACCAATGGCAGTACCATCTGCGCTGATAGGCTTAACTTCTCTGTTCGGTATGGGAAGAGGTGAGCCCTATCGCAATAACCACCTTAAGTTGTTAGTTGTGAGTTTGAA
>Ga0209633_10000706_pt1 | contig 37803 bp, 33 predicted proteins | sample Cruoilmetagenom1_FD_187290 | JGI IMG/M metagenome (GOLD analysis project Ga0209633, IMG submission 187290) | Oil polluted marine microbial communities from Coal Oil Point, Santa Barbara, California, USA - Sample 1 (SPAdes) (version 2) | ecosystem: Environmental > Aquatic > Marine > Oil seeps ...
AAAAGAATACTTTTAGCTAGTCTATTTATATCAACATTCAGCACCAGATAAACAACAACCGATACTATAATAATATGAAACAATTTGATGGAAATTGTTAATTGAGGATCAGTCTGCAATCCTGTATAAATTAGCTCTACAGAAAATAGTATAATAAGAGTTATACCTAATCTTAAATAATCTCTTTTAAGATTACTATGAGTTATATATAAGATATAGAGTGAAGCTGAAACAAGAATGGAAATAAGGCCTACTAATAGACTGTTAATATGCATAAGACCCTGAACAAGATCCAAATCCAAGGAAGTAGTATGAAAGTATCTTATTGAAGTGTCAAAAACTAAACCTCTAGTTACTGCGCCAATTCCGCGTAAAGCAATAATATATACTAAAATTGCAATTATTGAATTAAATATTAATGTTGGATAAGATCTATTTTTGCTTGGTGAAGATTTAGAATAACTTAAAGAATATTTGAAATAGTAAAAGATAATTATGAAAACTATAACCAGCGTTATAAAAAGATCTAATGGAGAATTAGCTAATCCAGAACCAAAACTTGAAAAGTATACTCTTGGATTAAGTAGTTCGGTACTTAAAACATTACTCGGGAAACCGATTAAAATAAAGAGATATCTTAATAAGATAAAGTAAACCGTTAAAACAAATAATCTGAGTAATAAATTACTTTTTCTTATTTCTGAAATTAAGAAGTACCCAATCAATAGATAACTTAATAAAACTAGTAATCCTTGGATAGTTGAAATAAAATTTTCTATGCCTTTTAATTCTTCCTCTCTACTAGGCTTAATAAACGTAGCAGTACCAATTACGGTTTGTTTATTATTTTTTATATGAAAGGAGTACTTTCTACCATCTTTAGTTTTAGGTGCATTTGGTAAATATCCAATTTGGAAATTTTCACCGGTTTCTTGCGAAATTTCCGCGGCAAGACTAATATGATTAAAATAATCCTGATTCAATCTGAAGTGCTTTTCTAAAATCTCGGCAAAATATAAATTATGCAGACGATTGTTAATCGTTATAGTATCAATAACATAAAGATAGGTGTAAATACCGGAGCTTAAGAAAAATGTTTCGTTAATTCTATTGTCCAAACTATCTGAAAACGTAAATTTTTCAGGATACTTTTTATTCCAATAGACTAAACTGTCATTAGTTTTAATAGCTATTATATTATCCGAAAATTTTTCCTGTGCTACTATTTTATTGAATTCTTCAAAATTTTTATTTCCACTTAAATTTAATTTAAAACTGTTTTTCTTAAGGGTTAAATCTTGATATTTATTGTTAATTATTTTTGTCGCAACAATTTCTGTTTCTTTGATTTTCTTTTCGGCTACTGTTTGCCAATTATTTAGAGTATTCTTGAGTAATATATTTCCAACAATTCCAATCAAGAATATCAGTAGGATATTTATTATAACTAAATGTAAAATTCTTTTTTTTGAATAAGATGTAATTATATTTTTCATTTTTATTTGTATAATGAATCATATCAAAATAATCAAAGGAAAATAAAAAAGCATACTTGTAGAAGTATGCTTTTTTCTAAACCTATATTTGGTTACACTATTTTGAAACTTTACTTACTTGCTTAGGCAACTCGGCTCTAACCGATCCATTTCTATTTGATTTCAAGAGTGGTTCACCTTCAAGTAATTGATAAGCCCAATCAAATACAATTCTTTGATCCGATATTGAATTAATTCTAATTTTCGCATAATGATTATCCCAGGTCCATATCACATAAGTATGTCCAACTTCAGCTAATGTATATTTTACATTTTCTTCAGGTAAAAGTTGAACCCAACCATTTATCGGTGCATATGTTATATCCAAGAAGCTATCTGTAAATCCCATATCCTGAATATCAGTATCATCCCAAACATTAAGGTAAAAATCACCATTAAAATTTTCGAAAAAGAAATCAGCTGATTGATCTGTTGTGTTTTCGTTAAATGGTACCACTAAATATTCACTAAAGTCATAACCGGCTATTTCAGGAAATTTTAAATAATCAAAAACTATCTGATTTTTTCCTTCAGGTCTGGCAACGCCATAAACTTCATCATAGCTCAGTTCACTCTCATTTCCGTCATAATCATAAGCTGTCACTGCATAGTAATATACTTCACCGTTTATTGCTTCATAATCAATAAAAAAATTTCCGTTTGTATTTCCAATTAATTCGTATTCTCCATTATATGAGTATGCAAAATAAACATTGTACCCGGCAACATCTCTTTCTCTGTTTTCATCCCAGGTAATTTCAACTTCACTATCACCAACAAATGTTATTACTTCTTCAGGCGGTGATGGAGGTGTGTTATCATAATTATCAACATGGTGGTCACAAAACGTAAATAAAAATATTGTGCTTATTACTAATACTATTCTGTATACTTTTTTTTCTAAATTCATTTTTTCCTCCGGTAATTTTTAATTACATAAATCAAGGAAAATGCCAAAAACAAAAGCTCTTTTTCGGCGTGAAAACCTAGTTTTTAATATTTTACATACTTGTTGTGTATGCTAGGATAGATGTTAATGTACTATTTAATATACAGTATTATTTAAGAAAGATTAGTGAACTCGCCATCCATATATAATTTTTGATTATTAACGACAGCAACAGACTTTCCCGTTAATAATCTTTTATCAAATGGTGAATTTTTAGATTTGGATTTAAAATTCTTGATATCCACAGTCCAAACTTCATTCATATCAATTATTGTTAGGTTAGCTTTTTCTCCGGCTTTTATTTGAGGAACCGGTATTTTTAATATTTTTCTGGGATTTATAGACAATTTTTCTATCAATTGGTTAATTGTTAAATGATTTTTTAGAACAAGTTCGCTAATTGAAAGTCCAAGCTGAGTTTCTAAGCCTAAAATTCCATTTGGCGCAAAAATAAATTCAGCTTCTTTATCCTCAATTGAGTGAGGTGCATGATCACTGGCAATACAATCAATTGTTCCATCTTTTAATCCTTCAACCATTGCCACAACATCTTCTTCGGTTCTTAAAGGCGGGTTCATCTTATAATTAGTATCATAATTAACTAGTTTTTCATCTGTTAAACAAAAATGATGCGGGGTAACTTCAGCTGTTATTCTTACTCCTTCAGCTTTGGCCTTTCTAACTAATTCAACTGCTTTTTTTGAACTAATATGTGCAATATGTATTTTTCCATCAACATATTCTGCTATTGAAATATCTCTCATAACCGTTAAATCTTCGGCAATAGTGGGAATGGCTGATACACCTAATAATGTTGAAGTTGCACCTTCATTCATTGCTCCATTAGCTAATGATTCATCTTCACAGTGCTCAATTAGAGGAAAATCATACATTTTTAAGTATTCCAATGCATTCCTAACAAGGGAAGAAGTTTTTACCGCAACACCATCATCCGAAAAACCAACAGCACCAGCCTCAACCATTTCGGCTATTGGGGCTAAATGTTCACCTTTTCTTTCCTTACTTACAGCACCAATTGGAAAAACATCTACTAGATGATTACTTGCTCTGGATTTAATGAAGTTAACTACTTCTGCAGAATCAGTTGAAGGAGTAGTGTTTGGCATACAGGCGACCCCGGTAAATCCGCCGGCAGCAGCGGAATTAGATCCGGTTAAAACTGTTTCTGTATCTTCTTTCCCAGGCTCTCTAAGATGGACGTGCATATCAAATAATCCGGGGACACATATTTTATCTTCAAAATCATACTCTATTGCCGATTCAAAATCTTCCTTGTTTAAATTTCCAACTTTCTTAATTATTCCTTTATCGATTAAAATATCATTAATTTCATCAACGTTTTGATCAGGATTTATTATATGTATGTTCTTAAAAACTAGTTTCATTTCATTCCTAAATATTATTTATTATACTAATTATTTGTGCCCAATAAATATAAGACCGCCATTCGTATAGCAACACCATTTGTAACTTGATTTAAAATTATTTGATAAGGACCATCTGCAACTTCGGAAGTTATTTCAACACCTCTATTAATTGGTCCAGGATGCAGAATTAATACGTCCTTATTATTATTTTCAATTACATCTGTTGTTATTCCAAAATAATTATGATATTCCCGTAATGATGGAATTGTAGTTCCGGCATCTCTTTCCAACTGAATTCTTAAAACATTTAAAACATCATTTTCTGCAGTCGCTTTGTTAATATCATGGAATACTTTTATACCAAACTGTTCTATTCCTTTTGGAATCATAGTAGGCGGTGCACAAACAGAAACTTCAGCTCCCATCGTTTTTAATCCAATTATATTTGATAATGCCACTCTACTGTGAGCAATATCCCCTACAATACAAACTCTAAGACCATTAATTTTTCCAATTTTTTCCTTAATTGAATACATATCTAAAAGTGCCTGTGTCGGGTGTTCGTGCAAACCATCACCAGCATTGATAACGGTTGCATTGCTAATTTTTGTTAAATAAAGTGGAACACCTGCCGATTGATGTCTAACAACAATCATATCAATTTTCATCGCTTCAATATTTCTAACGGTATCTTTAAATGTCTCTCCCTTTTTCGTACTGCTTGTTGAAGTAGAAAAATTAAGTGTATCGGCCGATAATCTTTTTTCTGCTAATTCGAAAGATAAACGTGTTCTAGTAGAGTTCTCATAGAACAGATTTACAACTGTAGTACCTTTAAGGGTTGGTACTTTTTTAATTGGACGATCTAAAATTTCTCGAAATGTAGTAGCGGTATCCAATATTAATTGAATATCATTTCTTGTAACGTTATGTAAGCCTAATAAATGTTTAATATTTAATGCCATTTCTCCCCTGTATTAATTTGGCGACTCAATTAAATAAACCGCGTCTTCATCATCAATTTCATCCATTTTTACTTTAACTTCTTCATTGAGTGAAGTTGGAATATTTTTCCCAATAAAATCAGCTTTTATTGGCATCTCCCGGTGTCCACGATCCACAAGTACACAGAATTGAATTGTACTTGGTCTACCAAGGTCCATTAATGCATCTAGTGCAGCTCTAGTAGTTCTACCTGTATAAAGAACATCATCCACAAGAATAACATCCATTTCGGTTATATCAAAAGTTATGTCTGTAACGGATACTTCTGGTTGTTTTAATCTTGTTCTGAAATCATCTCTGTATAAAGTTGCATCAAGAATTCCTAATATTGGCTTATATCCATCAATTTCTTCAATTTTAGATTGAATTCTTTGTGCAAGAAATTCTCCTCTTGTTCGCATCCCTATAATCACAATATTTTTAGACCCTTTATTATGCTCCAAAATTTCATGGGATAATCTTGTAACTGTTCTTTTTAGTCCTTCTTTATCAATTATTTTAGCTTTTATTTTCATACAAAAAAAATCCCCTTTGACTTTCGTCGCAGAGGTTCTCCATTTTTTCTAGTTTTTCATTCCTTGGTTATCTCACAGGATAAAATTAAAGGATTTATTTATAAAAATAACACAAAAATTTATTACTACAAAGTAGAATAATGTAAAATAATTTTTTTTTTGGTTTTATTTCTTACTTAAATAACCGCCGCCGAATCTGTAAAAGAAATTCAATTAAAAATCCCATCGCAAATCCTATCAAAGCAAAGAGTACATCATAAATATTCAGATGGAAAATAGAATTTGGTGTGAATAAGTAAGTAGTTACTTTAGTTACCAAAATAGTTGTAAAAAAGATTGAAAATGCAAATAAACCAATTAAAATTGGACGTATAACAAATGTCTTAAGTCGTCTTATTAACAAAGACTTGGATTCACTTACATCATAATCCAAAGAATTGCGTATCTCTTTCATTAAATAACTCAGTAAAAAAATTCGGAAATTAATTATTTATAGTAATATAGTTCCTATAATCGAAAAGAGAAATAAACCCAAATATAGTATCGATAAATATGTTTTTGCTATTTCACTAGTTATAAAATTCATCTCATGTAATATGTTTAATAAAAGCTATAACTTGCTTAAATATAATAATTTATCTTTAAATAGCAAAATTAATTTTAAATATTTCATTTTGAGAATAATTCATGTCTTAATATTGTTCTCGATCACAAATTAAGTTATACCTCTTCTATTTATTTGTATCAATAATTTTAAGGAAAAAAATGCACAACGAGCTAATAATTGAAAAATTTGGGTATAATAAAAAAGAATCAAATAATAATTCAATTAACATTTTAAAAAAAATTGGTAGTGATAGTCTTTTTTATTTTGCTGTATTTCTTAGTGCATTTGCATTATTACAGTATATTCCTTTCGTTTCAGGCTTATTTAACAACTTTTCTATTGGCATTAACGAAGTAGCAGTAAGTGTAGTTGGATTCGCTAATGTCTTCTTTTTACAAGTCTACAACAAGATATTTAGAAAATAATTTCTTAAATGTCGCAAAATAGGAATCCTGCCCTGATAGTGATATAAATCACGTAAAAAAAAAAATAATATGGTATTATTGATCTATGGAAAATACAAGAGTCAATGTCGACAATAAAGTAACCGGAATTAAAAAAGAATCAAAAATAGCCTTTTTAATTAATCAATTTATTCTTCACCCATTTTTAGCAGGAATCTCCGGATTTACATTATTTTTTTTAATTGCACTAATTTTGGACATTGCAGTAAATTTATTCACTACTAATCAATTTTTAACTATCGACATTTTTACGGTCTTAATTGGTCTGGCAGGTTTTATTTTAGCTTTTGGATTTAGTATTTTAGAATCTAGTCAAAAATAGCAGATCCTTATTTACCTCATTTAAAATCAGTTTTATAAAAAAGACCTCAAATATTTTTTGGATTTTATTGTTATTATTCTTAATTTCTAATTTATGTGTATAGAAATCATAGTAAATCCAAACTTTTGAGAGATTTTTGGAAGGAAAACCTGATAAGGCAATTATAATTGCGGTAAATTATTTAAAAACATTTTTAAAGGTTGATGAAAAAATCGTTCATAATAACCGCGTAATCAAAATACTTATCAATTCTTTATATTTAATCATTTTAACACATCTTATTAGCAGACTTCTATAAAATAAATATAAATTTTGTGATCTGTATCACAATTATCTTACTTTAAAAAATATATAAATACTTAAATTTTTAAAATGTATCATATTCTTTTTGAAATATTAATTTCACATTGTAATTCATTTATTTTCGAAAAACATTACATTTAGAAAATATATAATAATATTTAATTGATAACAATACATTAGGACTTATTATGGCTCAAAAGTTTTCATTCGATGTAGTTTCTGAAGTCGATTTTCAAGAGATTGACAATGCTATTAATCAGGCACTGAAAGAAATTATGCAACGATACGATTTAAAGGACTCTAAAACAACTCTCGTTTTAAGCAAGAATGATCAAAGTATTTCAATTAATTCCAAAGATGATTATGGAATTAAAGCCTCATTTGATATTCTTCAATCGAAATTTATAAAAAGAAAAATATCATTGAAGGTTATGAAACCAGGTGAGGTAGAACCTGCAGCAAACGGCAGAGTAAGGCAGAATATTAATTTGCAGAGCGGAATAAGCAAGGATAATGCTAAAAAGATAACGAAAATGATTAAAGAAATGAAATTAAAAGTTAATGCTCAAATAATGGATGAACAAGTTAGAGTACAAGGTGCAAAAAAAGATGAACTTCAAATTGTTATGTCCAACTTAAAAGAAGCGGAATTGGATTTTCCATTGCAGTTTAGAAATTATAAATAAATTGCTAGTCTTTGGGCGCTATTATTAACTCAACATGGTTTTTTGTTAAATACTTATCTAAAACTATTAGCAAATTGTCCGGTGTCAGTTTATTATATCTCTCTATATCAAATAAAAATGAGTTTGGCTCTCCCAAACTACAATTATAGTTATTTATCTGATTAACCATTGTATCCAAATTTTGAAGCGAATAAATAAATGATGATTTATAACTATTTATAGCTCTCATAAAATCTTTTTGTTCAATACCCTTGTCTATTAATTCTTCAATTACGCTATGAACGGTTTCGATTACTTCCAAATTGTTACTATTCTGCTTCAACGAAACTATAATGAAAAAAACCCCATTATATTTTGCAGAATATTGAAATGCGGAAACATCCTGAGCAATCTGTAAATCATGAACTAATTTTTTGTGAAGCTTTCCATTTTTTGATCCGGCTAAAATATCTGCTACCATGTCCAATGCGGCATCATCTTTACCGTAACCTTTTTCGGAGTGCCATGCAAAGTAAAGCCTTGGTAATTGGACATCATCTTTATGTATTATCTTTTTCGTATTATCAAGAACAATTTTGTTAGTTTTTATATCATCAATTTTATTGCCGTTTTTTATGCTGGCAAAATATTTTTCCACTAATAGTTTTGCTTCCGATTTATCAAAATTACCACCAATAGCTAGACTTGCATTATTAGGAGAATAATAATCACTAAAGAATTTCTTAACATCATCAATTTCAAATTTTTCAATGTCTTTCATCCAGCCGATTGTTGGCCAATGGTAAGGATGATTAGATGGAAATAAATTTGAGAAGAGTATTTCCCAAGCTAATCCATAAGGTTGATTATCATAGTTTTGCCTTCTTTCATTCATTACTACGTCTTTCTGATTTTCCAATTTCTCCAATGTGAGTGCCAGTAATAAAAATCCCATCCTATCAGATTCCAACCAGAGAGCCAGTTCTAAACTATCTGAAGGCAAAGACTGATAATAATTAGTTCTATCCATGCTGGTAGATCCATTAAGTGTTCCTCCAGCCTCCTGAATATATTTGAAATGCATTTCTTTATCCACATTTTGAGATCCCTGAAACATCATGTGTTCAAATAGGTGTGCAAACCCAGTTTTGTTAGGCTTTTCATTAGCTGATCCTACTTTATACCAGATATTAATAGCTACTGTAGGAAATGATTTAGTTTGATATAAAATCACCTCCAGCCCATTTTGCAGGACGAACTTTTCATATTTAATGCTTAATATATTATCCATATAAAAATTTTCTTTAGAAATATTATTTTAATACATGTTCAATAAATTCTAATTTTCCATCTACGTTCGATCTGGGATGTATTCCGAAAATCTTACACAAAAGTGGATACACATCAATATTCCGGATTGTGCTTGTCTTGTATGATTGTTTAAACACCGGACCTTTTGCAATAAAAATACCATGCATATCAATATGGCAATTATCATAACCATGATTCCCTTTAGAGCTATATTTCTTCATCTGATTTAACCAGTCGTTACTTACAAGCGACCAACCTAAGTCTGCTATTAAGATTATAGAACTAATAAACGGATGTTTTGAAAAATGGAATCTATGAGGTAATTCTTCCCTTAAATATACTTTGAAATGGTTTTCATTTTCTTTTAGCCGATCATATACTTCATAGAAATTATTTTTTGATGGTTCAATCATCATAAATGGTTTTGCGCCACCAATCTCATAATCATAACCAGTAAGTATTTCATCAATATTTATTGTTCTCTCTGTACTAATCTCGGTCATTCCATGATCCGAAAGTAAAATAATATTTACACTATCCTTTAAATTAATTTCGTTGAGTCCATTATTAAGGTAACCAACAAGTGAATCCAGTCTGCTTATTGATTGATCTATTTCAACAGAATTTGGCCCATAGTCATGCCCATAAAAATCAGTATCATGAAAATATAAGCTAATAAAATGAGGTCTCTCACTATAAGGTAATTTAAGCCAATTAATTGCACCATCAATTCTATTTTTGTATGAATTATGGTGATCATAAATTTTATAATATTTAGGCCTCCTTTCTTCTAAATCAACTTCTGATCCAGGCCAAAAATAACTTGCACATATAATGCCATTCCTTTCTGCAGTCTCCCAGAAAGCTTCGCCTAAATACCATTTACTATCTCTAACCGCTTCTCTATTACCAAGATTGTATGATTCATTTGTATATGGATTTAAAAAACTATTGGATATAATTCCATGATTTTCTGGATACATTCCAGTTATAATAGAATAATGATTCGGATAGGTTTTAGTTGGGAATACCGGTTTTAAGGAGAATGCGTGAACTCCTTCTTTTTTTATATTATCCATATTTGGTGTTACACCACGTTCTGAATAATCCCAGCGAAATCCGTCAAAAGATATTAAAATTACATATTGTGTCTTTTGTGCAAAAGTAATAGATAAAGCAAAAACGTAAAGTATCAATATTTTTAGTTTCATCGTATCAATTTTCTTTATAAATTACAGCGCTACTGTTAAAGATGAGCTCCACCATCTTCCTCTTCCAAACCAAACTCTGGCAGTATTTGAATCATGTGATAATCCATCTATTGCATCAACAATATTTTCTTGGTTAAGTACATTAAAAATATCGAATGTAATTTTTAAACTTTTTATGAACTCATTACCAAAATTAAATTCCATACCGCTATGAATATCAATATTGAAAAAATCAGGTAGTCTCCAAGACTGTATATTTCTTTCTCCCTCTATAGTTCTTAACTCCGGTGAATACTGCGCAAAGTATCTTCCATAAAAATTATAGATGGGATTAAAATAAATTGACAAATTATGTTTAATAGATTCTTCATAGTATAATCCCACAGATGCAGTCGTCATTGGGAAATTACCTACATACAAATCTTTGGTAAATGATCGATAACTAATCTCTGCCGTAGGATTGGCTTCAGGCCTAATAAACGCATCCACATCGCTTGTCCATTTGTTAGTAGAATAAGAAAACATACTAGTTAGGATAATATTTTTAACAAGTTTTATTGATGCATCAAGTTCAATTCCCGAATGTTTTGCAGAAGCACCAAAAATATTATAGTAATAAGAGTTAGAATCACTGCCTAAAAATGCTTGTGAAAAGGCTTTATCCTCCCATGTTGTATTAAAATAGTTAGCATTGAATTTTACGAAATTATATTTAAGTCCATACCCAACCTCAAATGAAAGAATGTTTTCATTTTTTACATTTTCGTATAGGTTATTACTATAGTCATAAACATTTTGAGAAAGCGGAGCTCTTGAGAAATTACCAACATTTACATATAAATTATTTTCTTCATTAAAGTTATAATTCAATCCGGCTTTAATGGTATGACTGGTAAAATTCTTCCAACCGGTTTCACGTCTTGAATCATTAATCAAATAATTAAAGTAATCTATTCTATTATAATCTGTACTGGAAAATGAAGCATTAAAATACGCTGATATTTTATTTTTTTTATACTCTGTTTGTATAAATGCCCCAAAGTTTCTGGTAAAACTATCTGCATTAAAATCAACCTTATCACCAACGGTTAAAAGTTTATTTGGATCTTCATTAACATTATTACTCCAAATGGCATAATCACCACCTAAAAGATTACTAAGCTCATTATAATTTTGGGCTTCATATAGCTTTCCATCAATTCCGGCACTAAAAGTAAATTCCTTATAATTATATTTTAAGACAGAAATTAACGTTCCCCAGTAATTTTTATGAATACCTTTCCGGAGAGCAATTACAGATTTATTTTTTGTTGGATGAAAAGTAGGATCTATATTATTGGAATTTAGTGCCCATTCCTTATCAAAATCAATTAATCCGGATTCGGTTCGTGAAAAGAACGGAAACCATGGAGGAACTGTACCTCCACCCGTCCCATGAGATAATGACAAAATATTTGACCAAATAATGTTCTTTGAAAGCTCCCAGTTATAATTAATATTTAACGTAGGGTTGTGAAACTCATTATCGCGTAAATTTAAAGACTTTCCATTAAGATATCCCCAATCAGCATTATATCTTTTCCCATGATTAATCCATTCATTTTGCGTAAGCGGACTTAATCTTTGACCATGTTTTTGAGGAGAACCCAACAATTGAATTTGTAGGGTATGTTTTTTCCAAAACAATCCTAAAGAAAAATAGTAAGTAAATTCATCTGAAAATACTTGATCGGAATAACCATCAATAGTCCTTCTAGAAACAAGTCCTGTTAAACCAATATTTTCCGATAATTGATTAGAAAAACTAAATGAAGTCTTATATAAATTATCGGAACCAAACTCCGAACGAATTTTATAATTTGAACCCATTAGAGTTGAACCATTAGTTACAAAATTTACACTACCGCCTATTGAAGAAATAGAATAAGGAATTGCGCTTAATCCCCTTTGGACGTGAACATATTGTACTAAATCTGAAATTCCGGCCCAATTAGACCAATAGATTTCACCATTTTCCGGATTATTTATTGGAATACCATTAATCATAACAGAAATATTTGTTTGATCAAATCCTCTTAAATTTAATCTTTGTTCACCAATCCCTCCGCCTTGCTGCGAAATGTATGCACTCGGAGTTCCCTCTAAAATATTAATCGCTTCACGAGTACCCAGTCTATTATTTATATCTTTTCCTGTCAGTTCGGAAAAAGCAACGGCAGTTTCTCTAAATTTGGGATAAGTTCCTTCAATAATTGCTCTATCCAACAACAAGGAAATTCTCGATAAATCTATTTTTAGTTCGGTATTTTTTACAAGATTAATCTCTACAATTTTTGATTGATAACCTATAAATGAAATTCTCAAACTATAGCTTCCTTTTGGTAAACCGTTAAAAACAAAGCTCCCGGCTTCGTCAGATGTTGTTCCTAGATCAAGTTCACCAATAAAAACATTAGCCAAAGATAGTGATTCACCAGAAGTTGAATCACTTATATAGCCGGATAACGAAAAATTTTGTGCAAAAAGATTAATAGAAATGAATAACAACAATAAGATTTTCATATGAACACATAATATTTAGAAAAAATAAAACGTAAATATATAAAAAAAGCCGTCCCAAAGGACGGCTAAAAATTGTCTTATCTATTTCAATAAATTAGAATAAGACGCTGATACCTAAATTAAATGATCTTGGAAGTCCGAAATATACTTCGGCATCATCAGCGGCATGAGCTTTTCCATTACCTGTATAAGCATTAAACTGACTATTGTCTGTAGCATCTTGAATATAAATTTCATCAAGTAAGTTAAAAACATGAGCAAATACTTGGAAATTTACACCTTTTAAATTTAGAGGGAGATTATAATTTGCATGAAGATCAACAACCGTATAATCAGGAGCTTTCCAGCTTTGTCCTCTATCAGTAGCGCTGATTCTGGATTGAGCTTGCCATTGTGCATAATGCTCTCTATAATGCTTAACAATACCACTTATAGCTAATCCATCAACCGGGAATAATGTTCCACTGAGTATTAAAGATGTTTGAGGTTGATCACCCGTTTTTAGATCTTTAGTATATATTTCAAGTTCACTACTTGTTCTTGCAGTATAATCTTTAAAATTAGCTGTTGCATCATCTGTATTTTTCCAGTTACCTAACGAAAGAACTGCATCCAACAAAACCATGTTTATTGGTCTTAAGGCAACTGTAAATTCAAGTCCATAATGTAATGCATCCAACTCGCTAATTATTATAAGACCATCATCACCACTAATTTGATCAAAATCATTAACTGTAACAATTCTATTATCCCATTGAGTAACATAAACATTAGCATCTAATGCAACCTTACCATCAGGTGATCTGTAATTTAAACCTGCTTCTCCAGAGATGAATATTTCATTTTTGTCATCCCAAATTAGATCTCCATCAAAATCATTGATAACTGCGTCAAATATTGGAACCTTAGAAACATAACCCAAGTTTGAATAAAGTGTAAATTGTGGGCTTAATCTAAAGCTAGCGCCACCTTTTACCTGATAGCCGCCTATGTTATCAGAATCGGTAGTAACTTTTTGACCAGACGCATCATCAGTAGTACTATTGAAATGATCTACAAACGAATATTTAATCGTAGAATAACCAGCCATTCCAAATACTGTCCATTGATTTTCACTATATTCACCTTGTACAAATCCACCAATCCAATCAACAGTATTTGTGTTGAAATAATCGAATTTATCACCGAGTGTCAAATTTCTTTCTCCAGAGAATTCATCACTATCATCAACAAAATGGCTTCCACCCAACAAATCTCGAACTTCTCTGTAATGATCAATATCTGCAGTTCTCCAATCAATACCGAATGAAGTTTTAAAATTATCTGAAATTTTGTAATAAGCTTTAGAAATTAAACCTACTGTCCATTGGTCATTTCTACTGTTTCGAAGAATTCCCAGTGAACCGCCATCACCATTATCTCTGTTCCTTTCTACAGTTGCATCCCAGGCAGCAAATCGAGAAGGGCTTTCAATTCCAACATGATAATTCCATCTTATCGAACCAAAGGTTCCGGTTCCACCACCATGACCACCAGAATAATACAGAGTACTATATAAGCTTAACTTATTAGATAATTGAGAATACCAGTTAAGATTAACAATTGGTTTATGGAAGAAGTTTTCTCTTTCATTTATGAAACCAGGATCATAACGATCTTCTTCTCCACCTGAAGCTGTAAAACCAAATAGCGGTGACGTCCATTGTTTCCCTTTGTATGAGGAACTTACCGGTCCCCAATTTTCATTATAGTTTCTTCCAGCAGAAGCTTCAGGATATGCATCGAGTGCAGCCTGTGAAAAGCCTAGTTCATCTCTCGCATAATCATGATCATAAGCTGCAGCATTCTGACGATATAAATTTTGTCCATGTCTTTGGGGTGCTCCTAATGCATAAAGTTCTATTCTATTGGAATTGTTTAGATTATAACTCGCACCCAAATAATAAGCCCAAGCATCAGTCCATGTTTTGTCAATTAAACCATCACCTGTTTTTTTAACTATTACGGCACTAACTGCCCATGTATCATCTATTAATCCGGAATTTGCAACTAATGTAGATTTTAAAAACGCATCATTTCCAAATTCTTGTTTGAACTTTCCACCAAAACTTGCAGCTGTAGGATCAGTGATAACATTCATCGTACCACCAACCGAAGGAGCTGCTAAATTAATAGCACTTAATCCCCTTTGAATCTGGATAGAAGAAGTTGCATCACCAACTCCATCCCAGTTTGACCAATAAACCCATCCATTTTCCATATCGTTTATTGGTACTCCATTAATCATAATTGCAACATTTCTTTGATCAAAACCACGAATATTGATTCTTGCGTCACCAGCTCCGCCGCCGCCCATTGTGGCATAAACACTAGGAGTAGTATTAAGAATCATTGGCACATCTTGAGAACCTAATTTAAATTCCACATCTTTTTTGTCGATATTTGCAAAAGCAACAGGTGTTTCACGTTCTTTTGCTCTATCGGCTAAGACAGTAACGGAAAGTGAAAATTCATAATCCTTAAGCTGAAAATCCAATTCCATATTATTTGTAACATCAACGTTTAAAAGTTGCCCAGCTTCAAATCCGATATAACTACAAATAATTGTATAACTACCAGATGGGATATTAAATTCATATTTACCATCGGCATCAGTAGCAGCACCAACGGCTAATCCTTTAACATACACATTAGCACCAATTAGTTTTTCCCCGGTTTGCGAACTGGTTACTTCTCCAGACACCTTATATGTCTGAGCAAATGCGACTGATGAAATCAACATCAGCGCTAGCAAAATGAATTTGTAGAGTTTTGACATAGAGCTTCCCTCATTTTGTTATTAAAAGATAAAGTTAATTATTTTCCTCAGTAATTATAGATAATTGGCAATATAATCCCAACCGATGTATAAATCTTAACATTTATTTAATATACTCCGCTAAGTATTTTGAATTGTTAATTTCCAGATTTGCAGAATAACTTTGGGAAAATTGCGGTTTTAATAAGTGTTGCATTTTCTTTTTTTGCTGTGGCTTTTAGGCCACCATTTTGTTGTAAAATAAAGTGCAATTTTAGTCTGTTTCACTTTATGCAATCCAATATAAGAAATCATTTGATAAAGTAAAAAGATTTTAAACTCGTATTTTAGAATGATTTTTAGTAATTAATTTTCTAACACTTCCTATCCTATTATTATACTTATATTTATGATTTTGACTTAATATTTCGGTTGAAGTGACATTTTTTTATTATTTTTCTTTTTTACAAATATATTTATGGATTTTTCAATGCTTCTTAATGAAACACTTTCAGCAAAACTAAAAAGAATTAAATTAGTTATAACAGACGTAGATGGTGTTTTAACGGATGGTAGTCTTTTTTATACATCCGAAGGTTTAATAATGAAAAAATTTAACGTTAAGGATGGAATGGGCATGAAGTTATTGAGAGATTCCGGAATTAAAAATGCTATTATCACAACAGATACTTCCGGACTTATTAAAATTAGGGCAGAAAGGTTAAAAATCGATTATTTATTTTTGGGAATCTGGGATAAAGAAAATAAACTATTAGAAATTTGTGAATCCGAAAATATCCCCCCCACTGAAGTTGCTTTCATTGGCGATGATGTTAATGATATTGGTATTATTAAAGAGGCCGGAATTTCCGCATGTCCCAAAGATGCTGTTGATGAAATTAAAGATATTGTTGATTTAGTATTGACACGAAACGGAGGCTTTGGAGTATTCAGAGAGTTTTCAGATTTAATTTTAAAAAAGAAATCTGATTCATAAAATTATGTTTTCTTTTTTTGCACGAGACCGGTACAAAAATAATTTGAGATAAATAATAACAGTTTAATTTTTAATTAAACTAAAAACATATTGCTATTATTAAAGATTAATTAAGAGGATTACCATGAAATATTTTTTGATTATTCTAGTTCTGGTAACAAATTTAGTATATGGACAACAAGAAAATGATGTGAAAGTTTATAAGTCAAGTTGGTATTTTGCTGCTGCGGCATTATATCCGCGATACATGACAATAACAGATAAATCGATAGCATCACACGAAAATTTCGGGCTTTCATTCAGTTTGGGGTACAATGTAACAGAACATATTGGATTTAGGTTAACACCTAACTATGTAAGATTACACTCATTTTATTTTGGGACTAACAAAGAAGAAATAGACAATTATCTCAATATGGGAACTATAAATTTTGAGGCAATATATAACATATTGCCTTGCGAATTAATATCACCATTTCTTCTTTTAGGTTACGGAATCACCTATTTTAAATCCACTAATCCCTATTTAGGAACAGAGATAAGAGAAACCTCGATTAAAAATTCATTTGCTGGTTACCAAGCCGAGTTTGGAGTGGGGGCAGAATTTAAATACTGGGATAATATTAGTTTGAAGGTAGGAGTTGACTACGTTATTGCCTCAAATAATAAAATTGATGGAAATGAACATGTAAATGAAGTAAAAGGAATCTTACAAAGCAATGGTGATTCCTATATGAATTTAAGTGCTGGGGTGAATTGGTACTTTTCGCGAGGTGAAAAATCAAATATTTGTGAGCCAATTATTGGAATAAAAGAAATAATAAAAGAAGTTCCGGTTGAAGTGGAGAAAATAATTGTTGATACAGTCTATGTAGATAATATAATTGAAAGAGCAATAATAAAGAGGGAGCCATTTGTCCTGGAAAAAGTTAAATTTAAATTTGATGAAGATATCCTGACTAGAGAGGCAGAAATAATTTTGGACAATGTGGCAAAGGTTTTAAAAAAATATCCGGAAGAGGAAATAGGAATCGTGGGACACACAGATAATTTTGGTACTGATAAGTATAATATGGATTTATCAAAAAGACGTGCTGTTTCGGTTAAAAATTATCTTATTGCAAGTGGTATTAATTCTGCAAGATTATTTACAAGTGGATGTGGCGAACGTTTACCAATTGCCGATAATGCTCAAGCAGAAGGAAGGGCAATAAATAGAAGAATAGAGTTTAATATATATGAAGGAATTAGTGCTGGGTGCGAATAGCTAAAGGGACAGAAAATAGAAAAGAGTTTAATTGTTTACTATTACTGAATGATGTGGAAAAACTATTTCTTTGAAGCTTAGAGCTATCATTTAATAGGAAAAATATTTATAGCAAAAATCCCTATTTTGCTTATCAAATTAGGGATTTTTAATAATTAAGAATAGTATGCTTGATAGAACAATAAAACCAAGACCTACCGGCGAAATTGATTTTACAATTCCGAAAATTCAAAAAAGCGATTTGAGCAACGGATTAGAAATTTATTATATCAATAAAAAGACTTTACCAATAGTTCAAATAAATTTAGTAATACCTGCGGGGAGCATTTACAATTCCCCAAATAGACATGGAGTTTCTACACTGACTTCAATGTTAATTGATGAAGGAGCCGGTAATTTAAACGGACTGGAAATATCGGATAAAATAGAAACATTAGGTTCAATACTAAATGTAGGCTCAAATAAAGAGTTTACAACGCTTTCATTATTAACACTAAAAGAGAATCTTTCAAGATCTTTAGAGATCTTTACAATGATTTTGGAATCGCCGACTTTTGCTGTTGAGGATTTTAAGAGAGAGTCTCAGCGATTGCAAACTCAATTATTACAATTAAATGATGACCCGTCATATTTGGCTTCTGTCCGCTTCCATAAAATAATTTATAACTCTACTCCTTATCAGTATCCCTCGGATGGAATAGAAAATTCTCTTAAATCAATTAATAACTCTGAGGTAAAAAACTTTTATAATAACAGATATATTCCTAGTTCTTCATATTTAACAGTTGTTGGTGATGTAGAAATAGATGATGCATCAAATTATTTTGGAGGATGGAAAAATAACATTCAATATAAAAAGATATCTCCGGATATAACCCCTACAAGAAAACAAATAGTGCTAATAGATAAACCTGATGCTATACAATCTGAAATTAGAATGGGACATTTTTCTAAAGGTAGAAAGTCTGAAGATTTTTTCGCACGATCTGTATTAAATTCTATTTTGGGAGGACAATTTTCCAGCAGGATTAATTTAAATCTACGAGAAGATAAAGGTTATACTTATGGAGCTCATTCAAACTATAGCTATAACCAAATTGGAAGTACATTTAGTATTTCAACTTCGGTAAAAACTGAGAATACAATTAATGCGATAAAAGAACTATTTAATGAATTAGAGAATATAAAATTAAATATTTCTCCTAATGAAGTTGAATTTGCAAAATCTTACTTAGTTCGCCGTTATCCTTCTCTTTTCGAAACCCATTCTCAACTTGCGACAAATTTAAGTTTATTACCAATTTTTAATTTAGACTTAGGTTATTTTTCTGACTATATAGAAAAGATCAATGACATTAATATTAATGAAGTAAATAAATCAGCGAACGAAAATATATTACTGGACAACTTGGTTATTGTTGTAGTTGGAAATGCGAAAATGCTTGAAAATGAACTTAAATCTTTGGCTGAACTAAGAAATATAGAATTTAAAAAAAATGATTAGAAAATTTTTGTTGGCCTAATAATTTTATTGCCTTTTTTGGTAAAATCATTTATTTCATCCTGAATATTCAACCAATCCATTGCTTTCAGCTTATATAATTTTCGATCGCCACTTCTTAAATTACTTTGATGAAAATGTAATAAAGAAATAAGATCTGCTTTATTGTCTCCTTTAATCTCAACAATTTCATTTAATTCAGATATTCTTCTTCCCTTTTTCTGAAATTCAGATGAAATAAAACTTAAAATATTATTGCTGAATTTAAAATTAGAACCATCAACAAAAAATATTTCCGGAGAATTAAAGGTAGAGATTATCGATTTAATATTTCTGCTTAACCTATTTAAATCAAATTCTTCATTCAGCTCAAACTCAATATGATCCGAGGCATCGTCAATAAGGATAAAATATTCAAGCCCTTTTCCCTTAATATTTTCTGCAAATTTAACAGATCCTATTTCCAAGGGTAAAACCACACCAAAAGGTATGGCAAGATTAAATAGATCATTAATTTCATTTTCATCAAGATCATCAAAGTCTGTTAACAAAAAGCCAACTTCAGAAAATGAACGTGTTAATTCAGGATAATATTTAAATTCAGAAATCAGTTTAGTGTTTTTACCCGAATTTATCTTTAAGCTGGTTGTACCATGGATTTTAACTTCTTTAGATGAAATTTCAACCGGTTGAGTTACAAATTTCTCATTCAAATCTTTTAGTATCAGAGGAATCGTTATACCCGACGGCACTTTAATTTTAAATTTGGATTTTATTGAGTCATATAATCCTTCATGAATTCTGTTCTTAACTATCCACTCATCAATTATTCCCATGTTATTCAGAACACTTAAAAAGTTTTGCTCAATCCTTTCTTTACTAAGTTCGTTTATTACATTCTTATTTGACTTCTTTTTTGTTAATCCTAATAAAACGTTTAAGAGAAGTAATCCTGCAACAACAGCAACTAAAAAATAAATTACCTTATTTTTACTTATCATAAAATTGATTTGTTCTAATCTTTAAGAAGGAATTAAATCGTTAATACTATTTATCTATCTTTTAAAATGTGGTTTTCTTTTTTCTAAAAAAGCCGTTGTCCCTTCATTAAAGTCTTCAGAACCACAGCACTTACCAAACAACTCGGATTCAAGTTTTAAGCCTTCGCTTTGGTTTAAATTATTTGTACTTAGTACTGACTCAAGCGCTAATCCAACAGCTATTTGCCCCTTCGAGGCTATTAATTTTGCCATTTCTTCTGCTTTATGAATCAATTCTTCATTTGGAATAATTCTATTGATTAGTCCAATCCTTAATGCTTCTTCAGAATTAATGAGATTTCCTGTCAATATATATTCTAAGGCCCTACCCGTATTTATCAGTCTGGATAATCTCTGTGTACCTCCATATCCTGGAATTATTCCAAGATTAACTTCAGGTTGACCAAATTTCGCATTTTCTGAAGCCAAACGAATATGACATGCTAAGGCCAATTCACAACCTCCTCCAAGTGCAAAACCATTAATAGCGGCAATTACTGGCTTTCTTAGGTTTTCAATTAAATCAAATACTTTCTGACCTTGCTCCGAGAAAGTTTTGCCTGATTCACTATTACATGCCTTTAATTCAGATATATCGGCACCTGCCACAAATGCTTTCTCACCAGCTCCGGTAACAATTGTAACCTTTATGTTGTCTTCATTTTTTATGTAATTAAAAGCTTTTTCTATTTCCATCAATGTTTCTGAATTTAAGGCATTCAATTTTGTCGGTCTATTAATGGTAACCTTTGCAATATCTTCCGATACAGATAAAAGTAGATTTTTGTAATTCAAAGTTTCCTCCTAGAGAGTAATTGCAAGTGGTATAGTAAGCCTAAGATTAAAAGAAAAATATTGATTACTTTCTAAATATGTATATGCGCCAGTTACATCCATCAAAAAGAATGAAAGTCCGCCACCGAAATGAAATCCTAATTTCGATAAGTTTTGCAAATCATCATTTCTTCCGGTATCAATTTTATATTGATGATATTTTTCTATATAAGCATAAGTGATTCCACCTTCCAGAAATGGCATCAGTAGAATCATATCTTCAATCAGTGGTTCAAAAAAGTACCTTGAGCCTACATGAAAGGAAATAATATTGGAGGATATTGAAGAATGATCCGAAATTTTATAGAAATCATAATCACCGGGATGATTTTGATAACCAATGTTTAAATAAAAAAATGTTGGAGCCAAATTATTATCCGTAAATGAAAGCATAGCTTCAAAGCCAGCACCAATTGTCTGTTGAGAACCTAAGTTTCCAATAGGAAATCGAGGTCCCACCCCTACGGTAAGAAACATTCCTTTTGCATCACTCACTCTTGAAGTTTGTCCGTAATTATTGCTTACGATAATCACAGTAATTAATATTATTTTTATCAAATTTTTCATTCGAAATTAAATTTATCCGTTTTAGTTAAGAACATCTGTTCCAATTCCGAAATTGTAAACAAGTTCGCCTCCAATACTGGCAGTATAGTATAAAAGAATTGAACCTAGAATTATAAAAATAACAAATAAATATCGGACTCGTGATTCATTTTTCTTTTTAATAAAAAAATAAAATTGAATTATCAATATTCCTACAAAATACCATATTGTAATTGAAGCAAATAACTCATGGTCTGATATTTTTTGTAAATGATGTTCCGTTAGATGAAAGTTATTTGTCAAAAATTGATAAGATTGATTACCGGTTAAAACTGAAACTATTCCACCAATAATTCCAAGTGATAAAATAATTAACGAATATTTTTTTAATTCGCGACTGTTAAGGAACTGATTAATTAGCTCAAATAGAATAAAAAGGGAAAGAAAAGCCACTGGAAAATGAACAACTGCCGGATGAAGTTTAGATAAAGTATCCAAATTAAATCAATCCTAGTACATTAATTAAAAAATTGAAGAATAATTCTAAATTATAAAAAGAATCTATTAAGGCAAATGAAAATAATTTTTGAATTAATATCTTATTTTAAAAAGAAATAATCCATTTGCAGGAACAGCTTTACCTGCTGTTTCTCTAGCTTTACTTGCCAATACTGATGAGATATATTCATAACTTTTTGGAGACTTTAATGAGTTAAGAAGGGTACCCACAATTGTCCTCACCATTCCATGTAAAAATCTATTAGCTTCAATTTTAAAGATTAGTAAATCTTTGGTTTTTCTCCATGATATCTCAATAACATCGCAAATTTTATTTTCCGTATCGGTATTTTTTTTGCAAAATGATGTAAAATTATGTTTTCCAATTAATAGTTGACTAATATCTCTCAGTTTAGGTAAATCTGAATCCTTTAGCTGCGGATATAAATAAGAATACTTGTTGTAAAACGGAGATTTAGCAGAACTTATAAAATATAAATAACTTCTTTTTTTTGCATCAAATCTAGAATGAAAATTATTGTTCACTTCAATTAATTCGCTGATAGCAATGGTTGAAGGAAGAATAGAATTTAACGAATGTTTAAATTTGAACTCAGAGAGTGAATTGGTAATTTGAAAATTAGCAACCTGGTTAAATGCATGAACTCCTGAATCTGTTCTGCCAGATCCAATTAAATTTATTTTTTCTCCGGTTAGTTTAAAAATACATTTAATAAGTTCATCTTGAATTGTATTTCCGGAAGGTTGAGATTGCCATCCAAAGAAATCCGTTCCATCATATTGTATGGTAATCTTATAGTTAGGCATATAGAATGTTAGCTAACAAAATCGATATAAAATTAATCTTCTAGAGCTTCCATCAATTCTTCTTTCTTAATCGGTTCAACCTCGGTATCAGTTTTAAAGCTATGAAGTAAAACATCTACTTGTTGAAGGAGATTTTTCTTATAATATTTTGGAGCTAAAATCGAAGCATCTAGCATATAAATTCGTCTGGTAACTTCATCATAAAAAGTATAACTAATAAATGGCCCGCCCATGCTAAGATCATTAAAACGCCACAATCCCTGTGTCATTAACGCGTACCTACCATTAAAATTAACTTCGGAATTCATCCTATATTCATCATAAAGCTCAACATAGGCATCATCATCAGTTGTCCTATAATATTTTTTCGTTAGTTTGTCCCTTTCGCGAGAAATTGAATCTACATTTAAAAATTCGGGAGATGAATTCTCAATCCAGTGAACAAATATCCATCTTTCCATATCGGTATTTACACCTCGGCGTAACCAAACAAAGTTGTCTTCAGGTTTATCTAAAGCTAATTGATAATCAGCCTGAATATACATCATCCAGCCATAATTCTTAAGTAGGTTAGCTTCAACATCTTTTTGTTCAAACCTTCTATTATATAATCCCTTTGCCAACCTTTTATTTGAGGCTTCCCTGAAATAATAAAAAAGATCATCTTTCTTTTTTGTAATATTATCCGAAAGTATTTCAATGTCTTTACCGGTTAAGATCATAACTAACTGATTTTCAGCCCATAAATCATACTTATTAATAACAAATACTGAATCATTTTCGATCAGTTGTTTAACATTAGAATCAACAATAGACTCAATATACTTACTCGTATATGAACCGGAATTAATTGGAGCTAAAAATATTATATTTTTTTTCAGTTTTAGAAGGCCTAAGTCTTTAATATTATGACGTTTTATCGAAAATAATTCCTCGGGTTGAGGCGTATGGATAATTTTTCCAAACGTTTCTTGTAATTTGTCTTTTACAATCAGGTACTCGGAAGAATCTGCTATTACATAAATTTCATCTTCAGGTCCTTTTGCTTTCTTTTTTGTAGAACAGCTTTGGAATGATACTGCAACAATAAATAGTAGTAAAATTGTAAATTTTGTTTTCATATAATTTTTTTTCTTTACGATTATTAAACATAGTAATTATTTCTAAGTTCCTTAATTAATCTAGTATATTAAATTTGGCGAAATAAAATAATACAGAGCCCACATCGTTAATCCAATTGAAATTGGAATAGTTAAATTATCATCTGCCCATCCATATGAGATATTCTCAAATATTGCACCTACAAATCCACCAATTATACCGATAAAATATTCAAACCATAATCCTTCTGCCTTAGGTGTTAAGAAAACCACAAAAATTGAGAAGATGAAAAAAGCCAATGTACCCTCCAAACTTTTAGCCAAAAATTTATGCTTTCCATATCGTCTGCCAATTAAAGCGGCGGCAATATCACAAATAATTAACATTGTAAAAGCGGTTATAAAAATTATTTTGGGGAAAATCCAAATTGTAATGGTTGCGGCAATAAATACGTAAGAAGCACCGTTTAGATTCTTTTTTCTAGAATCAATTTCATGTTCACGCATTAAAAAGCCAAATACTTTTTGAATAATTGCATTAAGAGGCTTGAAAAAAAAACGACTAAAATCTATAATAACAGTAAATAATGTGAGGGGAATTAATATACTGAGAGCAGCTTCCTTGGTTATAAAATAATATATAATGGGAATGGATAAAGAACAAAAGTGAATGCTCTTTCTGAGCAATTCACTTTTAAAATCTATAATTCCATTATCAATTTGCGTCATTTTCCTTTGGAGCATTATTTTCATCGTTAAAACGATTGGTCTTTTCATCCATCATCTTTTTAACATGATCGGGAACTTCATCGTTTCCATTTCTTCTTGCAGGAGGTAATTCTTCACCTTTAAGAATTTTATTTATTTCTTCTGCATCAAGAATTTCTCTTTCCAGTAACTCCTCAGATAATTTATGAAGTTCACCAATATTTTCAGAAAGAATTGTTTCTGCTCGCTCCATACCTCTAACAACTATTGATCTAACCTCATCATCAATGTCTTGTGCTGTTTTATCACTATAATCACTATGTTTTGTAACTTCTCTTCCTAAAAATAATTCCTCTTCATTCTTCCCAAATGCAAGCGGTCCTAATTTTTCACTCATTCCCCATTCGCAAACCATTTTGCGGGCAAGGTTAGTAGCTTTTTCGATATCGTTTCCTGCGCCAGTTGTAAAGCTATTAAAAACTATTTTTTCAGCAGCTCTTCCGCCTAATGCATAAGCTATAGTAGCTTCCAAATAATCTTTTGAATAAGTATGTTTTTCATCAACAGGCAAATATGTTGTAACTCCTAATGCTCTGCCCCTTGGAATAATTGTTACCTTATGTACAGGATCTGACTCAGGAATCTTTAGGGCAACCAATACATGACCAATTTCGTGATAAGCTGTAGTTTTCCTCTCCTTATCAGAAATTATCATACTCTTTCTTTCAATTCCCATCATTACTTTATCTTTTGCATCTTCAAAATCATCCATACCCACAGTCTTTTTATTTTTTCGAGCAGCTAACAATGCAGCTTCGTTCACTAGGTTTGCTAGTTCAGCTCCAGCTAAACCTGGCGTTCCCTTTGCAAGCACTTTCAGATCAACTGCTTTATTCAAAGGAATTTTTTTAGTATGAACTTTTAGTATACCTTCTCTTCCTTTTACGTCCGGTCTATCAACTACTACTTGCCTATCAAATCTTCCCGGTCTTAATAATGCAGGATCTAAAACATCCGGTCTATTTGTAGCAGCTATTATAATAACACCACTATTTTGCTCAAACCCATCCATTTCAACTAAAAGTGCATTAAGTGTTTGTTCACGTTCGTCATGGCCGCCGCCAAGTCCTGCCCCTCTATGTCTACCAACCGCGTCAATCTCATCAATGAATATTATACATGGAGCATTCTTTTTCCCTTGTTCAAACAAATCTCTAACCCTGCTTGCACCTACACCGACAAACATTTCAACAAAATCAGCACCGGAAATAGAGAAGAATGGAACACCTGCTTCCCCAGCTACTGCACGCGCCATTAAAGTTTTACCGGTTCCGGGAGGGCCCAATAGTAAAACACCTCTAGGTATTTTACCACCTAATTTTTGAAACTTGGAAGGTTCCTTAAGAAATTCAATAATTTCTTCTAGTTCTTGTTTTGCTTCATCAGCACCGGCAACGTCCTTAAAGGTGACTTTAATGGAAGATTGAGAGTTTAATTTTGCCCGGCTTTTACCAAAATTAAATATTCCTCTTGTTCCACCGGTACCTCCGCCGCCTTGCATTCTTCTCATAATTAGTATCCAAATACCGATCATAAGAACCCAAGGTAAAAAGCTAATCAATACGGTAAACCATTCATTAGAATCTAGAGTGAAATTATACTTTATACCTTTTGATTTCCAAACAGATTGGTGCTGTTCAATTATTTTCTCAATTACAACGACACTAATTTTATCTGTTAGAATTGTACTCTTACCAACAGGCACTGTTTCTTCGCTTTTTAACTGTGCTTCTATTACATAATTATTAATTTCAGATTTAATAACAGTAATTTCTTTAATTTGATCAGAATCTAATAATGCTTCATAGGCTGCATAATCAACCTCTTTAGCTTCTTCTCTACCTGCATTTAAAAATTGCATCACAATAACTGCTGCAATAATTACGGCACCCCAGCTAAAAACAGATTTTAATATTTTTGACCAATCAAAATCTCCATCAGGTTTTTGAGGACCAAAACCTTTATTCTTTTTAGAACTATTGTCGCCACTTTCATTTGCCATATTCAAACTATTAAATGGTTTGTACATCAAAATCTCCATCATTCACTTAATGCGTAAATAGAATTTAAATTCCTAAATTTTTGGGCATAATCCAATCCATAACCTATAACAAATTCATCTGGAATTTCGAAGCCAATATAATCAATTTTAACTTTATATTTAAGACTTTTGGGTTTCACCAGAAGGCTAGCAATTTTAACACTAGCAGGATTATGGTTTTGTAACATCTCTTGAATAAATTTCATTGAAAGTCCGGAATCAACGATGTCTTCTACAACAATAATATGTCTTTCACTAATATCTGCATTTAGCTCTTTAATTAATTTCACATTTCCGGAAGAGATTTTTTCATCACCATAACTGGAGAGTTTAAAGAAATCTATTTCACAATGAATTTTTACCTGCTTTACCAGATCTGAAAGAAACAAAAATGATCCGTTTAATACACCTATAAAAATCGGAAGTTTGCCATTGTAATCTTCAGTTATTTGTTTCCCTAATTCTTTAACTCTGGCTTGAATCTTATCTTCGGACAAAAGAGTTACAAACTTTTCATTACCTACCCAAATCTCACCCTTTTCATTTTCTTCTAAAGCAGACATAATTTTATTATTCTTTTAGTTTGAGAAGTTATTTTATACTTATCACTTATTTTTTGTCCTAATATCCAAATAATATCATTATTGTTAACCAGCACTAACTGATTTTTTTTCTCGTATGAAGAAATCTTTATATCAGTTAAAACATCCGATATCTTTTTTGTTCCTTTCATTCCCAATAACTGAATTCGATCACAATTTTCCCATGGTCTAAGTTTTAATTCGTTTTTTACTAAATCACCGGAAATATATTCTTCCGATTTATCATTTTTAAATTTATCAGGTATTTTCTTAACTATCTCAGTTTTTAATGATTTTTTTCCAACCTTAACATTTTTCCCAATTTTGATTGGAATTTCATCAATAAAAATTTGTTCATCTTTTAGAATAATAATTTTATCTCTTTCTCTGAAAGTAATGACATTTTTACCCAATTCAACGAAAGAGCCAACCTGTAAAGATAATATGGATTTTATCTTCTCAATTTGTTTAAAATTATATTCAATTTCGAAGTTTTTTTTCAAGATAGTTTTGAACAACTCGCTAATAATTGAATCAGGAAGATTATCTAATTTACTTAGCCTAATTGATACTCTATCATATTCGTTTATAACTATTTGCTCACTGAGTTTGCCAATAAAAAAATCTATAGCATTACTCTGCTCTCTCAAAATCTGCGAGGAATTAAAAACCACACTATCTATTGATGGATTAATATTAGTTCTAAGAGAAGGTATGACCTCATTTCTTAAATAATTTCGTTTAAAATTAACATTTTCGTTCGAGCTATCCGTAACATACTTTATCTTATTGTTTTTAAGATAATCCAATATTTCATTTTTAGAAATGATTAAAAAAGGACGAATTATATTCTCTCTTTTTACAGGAATTCCGGATATTCCCTTTATACCTGAGCCGTTAACAATATTTAAAAGAACAGTTTCAGTATTATCACTACTATTATGAGCAGTAACAATTAAATCGGAATTACTTTTTTTTGCAAATTTTTCGAATTCTTTATATCTCAATAATCTTGCAGCTTCTTCAATAGAATTTTTATTTTTTTTTGCAAAATCATTTACTTCAACATTAGCCAAATAAAATTCTACTTCAAGCTTTTGACATACATCTCTACAAAATTTTTCATCCCTTTCACCTTCATCTCCACGCAAATTATGATTTACATGAACGGCAGCAATATTTAATCTCAGTTTGCCTTTATATTTGTAAAAAAAATGGAGAGCAAAAATTGAATCAGCGCCTCCACTTAATCCGATCAAAATTTTCTGGTCCGGTACAACCAATTCTTTTTTTTTAATGAACCGAATAATATTTTGTTCAATTGTTTTATTATTCTTCATTAAAAAATCTCAATAAATTCATTCTTAAGATAACCCTAGAATGTACAAAAGAAAATAATTAAGAAAACAAACAGATTACCAATGCCGCAACCAGCAATAAATTAATTTCTGATATTTAGAATTTTAAACTGAATTATCCCCGCAGGAACTTTGGCATCTACAGTATCGCCTTTTTTAGCTCCCAATAATGCACTTCCAACCGGTGAAGTTATAGCTATTTTCGATTGTTGTAAATTTGCTTCTTCCTCAGATACCATTGTATATTTATAAATCTTTCCATTCTTTAAGTTTTTTACTTCAGCCGTAGATAATAAATGAATTTCATCATCAGGTAATTTAGAAGTATCTACAATTTTGGCTTTTGCAAGCATTTCTTCCATTTTACTAATTTTTAATTCCAAATGTCCCTGAGCTTCTTTAGCTGCATCATATTCAGCATTTTCAGATAAATCACCATAAGAACGTGCTTCGGCTATTCTCTGAGCCATATTTTTTCTGCCATCAGTCTTAAGTTCTTTCAACTCATTTTCAAGCTCATGCAATTTTTCTTTACTCAAATAAACAAAGTTTGACAAATAAATTCTCCTATTTTATGGCTATATAAAAAAAATTGCCATCGCTTTCGCAATGGCATGTATAAAATTAATAAAATTTAACTAGTGAAACAAGAAAGATGATTAAACATTAAACCTCGAATACTTCCTGCATTCTACAAAATGACCTAAAATCGCAATATTGACAAACTTTTTCTTCTCTATTTTCCAGATTTGACAAATTGAAATTTCCGCTTTTAATATTTTGATGATAATTAGTAATTTTTCCCTTTGTATTCGAAGTTAATTCTAAATTTAATTTGTGGTCTTCTTCAAAATCCGTATTTCTTTTATTTGATAATTTTAATGGAAGCGGTCCAAAGTTTTTGTCTTTAAAATCCAGCGAATAAATTATCATTTTATATCCTTTATAATCTTCTTCTCCCAGATTATTTAATATCTGCTCACCTGCTAATAAATACACCGGTAATTGTAAAGATAATCCTTCAAATAAATCTTTTAATGAAGGTTTTCTGCCTCTTAATTTATAATCAATAATATTAAATATTTTATTTTCGCGGTCGAGATCAATTCTATCAATTTTACCTCTTAATTTAGTTTCTCCAATCTCCAATGGTGAAGATTTAAGATTATTATCAAATCCGGAAAAATTTCCAAATCCGATTTCAAACAACTCCGGTAACATACTGCCTTCCGATTCAACTTCATTAAGCAAAAATTTGAAAAGAATCGAATTTTGCTTTTTACCTTCTACTCCCAAAATTTTTTCTTTTTCAAAAAAGGCTAAGGGCGAGTTCAAATTTAATTTGGATATCTTGTCTTCGGCTATTTCAAACAGTATGTTTTTTACCTTATCAAAATCTTCTGATCCAACCGGCCCAATAATTAGTTTATTATTTACGATTTTTTTATAGAAATCATATAAAATTGAATGAAGCACATTTCCTAGCTCAATCGGTTCCGCTTCCTCTGTAGGTTCTTCTATCGGCTTGAGTTTTAGAATCCTTTCAGAAAAATATTTAAACGGACATTTTGCAAAAGTTTCTAACTGCGATACCGAGAATTCTTGATTTGAAAATAACTTCAGAAAATTATTTATTCCATATTCTTCAGAACCAATAAACCCGGAATATATATTATTAGTGAACGGATTCTTTGTTCTTTCTGCCCATATATTTTTTGTTTTCTTTAATGTTTCTGAGTTTAAACCGGAGGATTTAATTGCATTAACTAAGGTTTCATTTTCCTCATCTTTTGAAAATGTTATTTGCAATTGTTGATTAGAAAGTATTTCTGATTGAGATGGAGTTTTTAATTCCGAAATAATAAATAACTTTTCCAGATCTTTGATAAATGTAGATTCAACTAGTTCAGATCCAATATCATTTTGAGGAACTGATAAATATAATTCTTTTTTCCAAGAACATAATACTTGATAAAAATGATATCTTTCTTCAGATTGATGCAATTTTTCCTTTCTCTGGAATGAACCTGAAAAAAATATTTCGGGAGAAAATTTAGTTGGAAAACCTCCATCGGTCATTCCACCCAAAAATAAATAATCAAATTTAAGACCTCTAATTTCATTAACTGATGTAACCAAAATTCCATAATCAGATTTTTCCTTAATATTGAACCTAGCCCAATTTGAAATGGTTCTTAGCTGATCAATGTAAAAAGAAAGTGAATATTTACGATCCGGAGTATCGGTATTAACTAATGTTAAGACCTCATTTATAGTTTGCAAGAATACTGTAATCGCTTTAATAAATTCTTCTTCTTTAGAACCTGAATTATCCAGAACTTTACAAGGTAATTTCAGTTTGAGTAGCAGGTTTTTAAAATTTAGTATAAATTCTTGATAACTATTTTTTTTACGAAATGGTTTTAAAAGTAGGGAGAGCTGATTTATATCATTTTTTGCTTTATTAAAAATTATTGATTTCTCACTCGAATATTGCTCAGTTTCATATTCCAATAAATTCAAAGCATCATTTATTGCTAATTCCCAATTTAATAGTCCGGAAGTAATTTTTAATTTGTTGCCAACCAGAATTAAATTATTAAGATCGATTCCTTCAAACTGTAAAAACCCACTAGATAATACCTTCACTAAATCACGGTAATGAAAATCTTTTTCTACAAGTTCTAATAATGATAAAGCGGCAATAACCGGAGGTGATGTTTTTAAATGTATTCTATCAGTTAAATTAATGGGAATTCCATACTTAAAAAATATATCCCTAACAATACTTGAGTAACTATTAATATTATTAAATGCGACACAAATTTTTTCAGGTTCAGTATTCTTATTAATCAGTTTTGACTTTATTGTTTTAGCAATTAGTTCTACTTCAGAAATTCTATTTCTTAAAGAAGATTTAAATAGTACATCACTATAATTGTGAGACGGATTCAATTCTGCTTGCTTAAATAATTTTTCTTTTACAACTTTTTGAAAACCAATATCTTCTTCAGGTGTTTTGTCCAATATTATTTTAAAACCGTTTTCAAGTAGAAAATCGTACGATTTTTCCAAGTGTGAAAATAAATATTCGTTATTGTTATAGTAATCAAAGTTGATGTATAGTTCGTTTGCAACAACTTTACAAAGTTTATTTAAAATGGTTATTTCGAGATTTGTAAATTCATCAAATCCTTCAAAAACTATTGTATTAACTTTTGGAAAACGTTTTAAAAAGTAACCTTGGAAATTATCACTGCTAAGATTATTTATAGAAAAATAAATGTCTCCTATCTCCAGGGCAGATTGTTTTTTGCATTTGGAAAGATATTTCTTATAAACAGAACATATATCTAATGCCTTATTCTTTTCTCCACCAGAGAGATTTTCAGCTTCTTTAGCTAAAATTTCCGGAGTTATCCCGTGTTTTTTATATTCTGAGATTACATTTTTAATTTTATCTAGTGTCCCAAAAGGAATGCCTCTGGTATAAAGCGCAAAATAATTTAACTCAAGTGCTTCCGCACTTTCTTTTATTAGCACGGTAGATGCGGCTTCACTCAATTGAGTAAAACTGGAGTGCTCTCTAAGTATTTTGGCGGAAAATGTAGAAAGAGTTTCAATATGTATTTGCGAAACCGGTCGATCTGTAAAATTATTTATAATCTTTTTTTTTAGATCTCGTAGTTTTCTATTTGTCGGAACTAAAATAAGTAGGGTTTCCAGCTGTTCAGAAGAAATTTTGGAATTGAGAAATGATTCAAAATAAAATTCCTTATTATTGCTTTTAGTAAGAATCATCCAGTACCATGCCTATTAGTTGGTTTTTCTAAAAATAACGTTATCACTTTCCGAAATATTAAACTTATCCGTATAACCAGCAATTGTTTCAAGAACATATTGAGCAGGTGATGTTGATGGATATGAATCGAGTGTATACGGTTCCGTATTTTTATGTATTGTAACAATTTCTAAATCGGAATTGATAAAAATCATATCTAAAGAAATGATTGTGTTCTTCATAAAAAATGATTGTCGGGCTTCATACGGAAAAATGAATAACATTCCTTGATTTTCTTTCATCTCCGTTCTATACATCAAACCCTGACCTCTTTCGAAATCATTATCGGCAAATTCTATATCCAAACCAGAAATATAATTTCCGTTTTTAGATTGGAATGTAAGCTCCCCCTCTTTCATAAATTCATAAACTTTGGATTCATTTACTAAACTATTTGAATTTACCGATACCTTTTTTTTTGTAAATAAGTCTGACAGCATTAGACCAATAAATGCTAAAATGACCACACCAACAATTAACTGATAGACTTTACTTTTTGATCTGTCTTTTTGTTTCTGCTTACCTTTCGTCATAGATTAGGCTACTATTAAGTTTAAAATATTTTTTTTAAGAAACTTAATTTAATTAAATTGCAGCAAAAATTGATGTCATAAAATGATCCTTAATAGAAAAAAAATTGAATTAACGGAAATTCAGAAAAAAATTCTAAAAAGTGGCTGGGGAAATGAATCTGTTGAGAATTCTGTTGTTGAAAGCATTAGTTACCATTCTGACGGTTTATTAGTGAACGGGTATTTGGCATATCCTAAAATCATTCAAAAAAAATTGCCATGTATAATTTGGTGCAGAGGTGGATTTAAAAATGCAGGAGCTATTGATGATTTCTACGCTCAGGGTATTATGGGACAATTAGCCAGTTGGGGTTATATAGTTTTCGAAACGCAGTACCGCGGAAATGTTGGCGGAGAAGGAATAGATTCTTTTGGAGGTAAAGATATAAATGATGTCCTGAACTTAATACCATTAGCCGATGATTTAGAATTTGCCGATACTAGTTTGTGGGGTATTGAAGGATGGAGTAGAGGCGGCATGATGACCTATTTAGTGTTAACTAAAAGTGATAAATTTAAAGTTGCAATTTCCACAGCAGGAATATCAAATTTACAGTGTACACTAGACGAAAGTAATTTTATGAACAAATTGTTTGATTTGAACCAATTGAAAACTGATGATAATTTTTGTTCGGACCGTACTATTTTAAATTTTGTTGAAAAATATTCAAACTCAACGCCAACACTCCTTATTCATGGAACTCATGATGATAGAGTGCCCGCCCATCATTCTTTAGATTTATCATATAAATTTATTGAACACAAAATTGAACATAGATTGGTTTTATTAGAAAACGGCGATCATTTTCTTCGAGACCATAAAAAGGAAATTGACTTACTAAGAAAAAAATGGTTTAAAAAATATTTAATATAAATTTTAGGAGATAACATGGCCACAAAATATTGGTTGGTAAAATCGGAACCATCAGAATTTTCAATTGATGATTTAGCAAAGAGTAAACATAAAACTACTTATTGGGATGGAGTTAGGAACTATCAGGCAAGAAACTTTATGCGGGATGATATGAAATTAGGTGACTATGTTTTATATTATCATAGCAATACGGATCCTACAGCCGTTGTTGGTGTTTGCAAAGTTGTAAAAGAGGGATATCCTGATTTTACTGCCTTCGATCCGGATGATAAACATTATGATCCCAAAAGTAAAAAAGAAAATCCTTCATGGATTATGGTCGATATAAAACTTGTGAAAAAATTCAAATCACCTGTAACTCTTGTTCAAATTAAAGAAAACCCAAAGTTAAAGGAAATGAGGCTAGTTCAGCGTGGTAATAGATTATCCGTTATGCCTACAGCAAAAAAAGAATTTGAAGTAATATTAAAAATGGGTGGTGTTAGTATCTAATTTCACAAATCATTAATTATTGAAGAGAAGCCCTCAAATGATTGTTTCCCTTCAAGAAATTTTATTTGAATTCCCTCTTTGTTATAAATAAACGTTCCGGGCAAAGCACCGTTCCATTTATTACTGAGTAATTCTATCAATTCACTATCCTTATTAAATCTGCTCACAAATACTGGAAATGGCACTTCAATTTCGTTGAGAAAAGGTATTACTTTACCTTCAACTTCCTCGGGATAATCTACGCTAATGGCTATTATATCAAGATCGGATTTGTACTTGTTGAAGAGTTTTACTAAATCCGGAAACTCTTCCCTGCAAGGTATACACCAGGTCGCCCAAACATTTACTAGAAGAAATTTATCACCTCTATTGCTAATAATACTACGTAATTCATCGCTGTTAATAGAATTAACTACAAGTTTATTATCAACCTGAGAATAGATAAGTGACGAAATTAAAAAAACAAAAGAGAATAATTTTGCAATCATTAATTTTATTTTCTTTTTATTGAACAGCCAAAAGCTTTTGTCTTAGCAATAGAGATTTTCTTCCCTTCTAATATTTCGCCCAAAACATTACTTAAATCCAATTCTTGAACATTATCTTCTTTTCTTGAATCATCAATCCTACCTTGATATAGTAACTCCAAGTTATTGTTAAGAACATAAATTTCCGGGGTAACACTTGCACTGAATTTGTCTGCAATAACATTACTGCTATCTTTTAGTATCACAAAATTTAGCTTATTGTTTTCCGAATGTTTTTTTATCTCTGCCACGTTTTCTTGTTTATTAGAGTTTATCCCGACAAATGAAAATTTTTCACCAAATTTTTGGTGCAGGCTCGCCATCCTGGAGTTGTAAGCATTTGAAACAGGGCATTTAGTAGAAATAAACATCAGCACTATTCCTTCTTTATCAGAGAACTCATTCAGAGAATGTAAAGTGTTATTAAAATCATAAAGTGAAAAATTATCATACTTCTTTATTTCTGCTGGTTTATCAGAATTTCCAGTTAAATTAAATGAACCAATCAATAAAACTGCCAAAGCTATTACAACTATATTTTTTGAAGAATGCATTTTTTTACCTTTTATTATTAATAATAATTTTTATTTTCGATAATGTATCTTATTTAATGTATTAAAATTTACAGATAAAAAAAATGTAAAAACTAAGAAAATGCTTTAATAAATATTATGACAAAATTTCATCGAATATTATTTTTTTCTATTATTTTTTTTTCACTTTTTAGTTCTTGTAAAAACTATAAGGCACAGACTAGTTTTGTTAGAGCTTTCCCTAAATTAACATTTGAAAATCCTATCGATATTCAAATTCCTGGTGATAATTCTAACAGGTTATTTGTTGTTTCTCAATCCGGTAAAATACATGTATTCCAAAATGAAGATAATACCGAATCATCAAGTATTTTCCTTGATATTAGTAATAAGGTATTATTTGGAGGCGAACAAGGTTTACTTGGTTTAGCATTTCACCCAAACTATGAAGAAAACGGATTCTTTTTTTTAAACTATAATATGAATAATCCGAGAAGGACAGTAATTTCAAGGTTCTCTGTTTCATCTATTGACAATAATTTAGCTGATTTAAATAGCGAGTTAATAATCCTGGAGATTAATCAGCCATACACTAATCACAATGGCGGACAAATTACTTTTGGACCCGATGGATTTTTATATATTAGTTTAGGTGATGGTGGATCTGGAGGAGACCCGGAAAATAGATCGCAAAATCTTTCTTCTTTACTCGGAAAAATTTTAAGAATCGATGTTGATGCGCTGGAAAATTACAAAAATTATTCTATTCCTTCGGATAATCCTTTTAAGAATAATCAGGAAGGTTATAATGAAGAAATATACGCCTATGGTTTAAGAAATGTTTGGAAATTTAGTTTTGATAACTTAAACAGATTATGGGCAGCTGATGTCGGGCAAAACGCCTGGGAGGAAATTAATATAATTGAGAATGGAGGAAATTATGGTTGGAGGATTATGGAAGGATTCCATTGCTTTAATCCAAGTAGCGGCTGCAACCAAGAGGGTTTGAAACTACCTGTTTGGGAATATGATCATAGTTCTTCGGGCGGGTTCTCAATAACTGGGGGATATTTATTTGAAGAGAATAATATCCCGGATATTTTTAATAAATATGTTTATGCCGATTTTATTACCGGAAATATATGGGCATTCGATCCATCCGAAGGTACAAATTCATTTCTCTTAAAGTATAGCGGACAAATTTCAACTTTTGGAATTGATGAAAATAAAAATCTATATTTTGCCGATTATAATTCCGGGAAATTATATAAATTAGTTAACGGTAATGTAAATTCGGTAAGAAACAATTTACCTAATAAAATAAAGCTCAATCAAAATTTTCCAAATCCTTTCAACCCATCCACCACTATTTCATATTCGCTATCATCTATAAATGGGGAACCCAATTTTGTTCAACTAGATGTATTTAATGTACTTGGCGAGAAAATAGTATCACTTGTAAATGAATACCAAAAAAGTGGTGATTATGAAGTACAATTTAATTCAAAGAGTCTTGGATCAGCATCTCTATCAAGTGGTGTATATTACTACAGATTAACAACAAACGATATTGTTGAATCTAAAAAAATGATTTTGCTCAATTAAGATTTTCATATTCTTTAATTCGAGTTATAATTTTTGGAGCATGAATTCTGGCATTTTCTATAAACCATTTCCCGGTTTGCATTCCGCCACAAACAACACCGGCCAAAAAAAGTTTTTCAATATTGCTTTCGTAGGTATTAAGATCATAGCAAGGCACTCTTTTTCCATCGTCACCTAAATCTATGCCCGCATCACTAAGAAATTTAAAATCAGGTTGGTATCCTGTCATAGCCAATACAAAATCGTTTTCTAACTCTAAAAGTCCGTCCGGTGTTTCAATTTTTATAAAATCAGGTTTAATTTCTTTTACTTCCGAATTAAAGTAAACTTTTATTTCATTTTCCTTTATTCTATTTTCAATATCGG
>Ga0209633_10000708_pt1 | contig 37724 bp, 29 predicted proteins | sample Cruoilmetagenom1_FD_187290 | JGI IMG/M metagenome (GOLD analysis project Ga0209633, IMG submission 187290) | Oil polluted marine microbial communities from Coal Oil Point, Santa Barbara, California, USA - Sample 1 (SPAdes) (version 2) | ecosystem: Environmental > Aquatic > Marine > Oil seeps ...
TGTTCAAGCGCTCCTCGAGAAAGAACAGATCAACGACCATGAGGTGCTATTTAAGGACGAGGACGGACGCACAAAGCACTGCTCATTGAATTCCATTTTGCTGCGCACCCGGTCGGGCAAACCCTACCGCATCATCGGTTCCCTGCGCGACATCAACGATCGCAAAATGGCCGAACAGGAACTGCTGCGCTACAAGAATCAGCTGGAAGGCTTGATCGAAGAACGAACCCTCGAATTACAAAATGCCAATGATGACCTAATCGGACAGATCGAACGGCGCCGCGCCACCGAAAGGAAGCTTCGGATCAGTGAAGAGAAATATCGAACGATCCTGGATACCATCGAAGAGGCCTATTTCGAGATGGACCTTTCCGGCACCATCACCTTCGTCAACGATGCGGCATGCCGCATCATGGGGTACACGGACAGCGAACTGTCCGGCATGCGTTTCAGACACTTTTCTGCGCATCAACCGACCCGCAAGATCATCCGGACCTTTCGCAAAATGGTTCGGTCCGGTGATCCGGCAGGAAGCATCACCTACCCGGTGGTCACCCAGAGCGAAAGCACCAAGGTGCTGGAGCTGAGCGCAACCCTGACACGAGATGCTTCCGGCACCATCACCGGTTTTCGGGGACTGGCCCGCGACGTTACGGCGAAGATCATTGCTCAGCAGGAGAAGGAAAAGCTCCAGGGACAGCTCAACCACGCTCAGCGGATGAAGGCGGTGGGTACTCTGGCCGGTGGTATCGCCCATGACTTCAACAACTTGCTCATGGGAATCACGGGCAACGTATCCCTGATCGCCGCAGACATCGACCCGTCCTCCCCCTTTTCCGACAATCTGCAGGCCATCGAACAGTGCGTAGAGAGTGGGGCCTCCCTCACCCGCCAACTGCTCGGATATGCGCGCGGCGGCAAGTACCAGGTAACGGTCGTCGATTTGAACAAAACCGCCCAGCGAACCGCCGACATGTTCGGCCGAACCAAAAAGCAAATTAAGATCCATACCCGCTATCAGGAAGAGATCTGGCCGGTTGAGGCCGATCAGGGTCAGATCGACCAGGTGCTTTTGAACCTGTACGTAAACGCATGGCAGGCCATGACCGAAGAGATGACCCTGATTCTGTCAACGGCAAACGTTGTTTTGGATGCGGGCTACGCCACGTCCTTTTGTGTTACGCCGGGACCATATGTGTCCGTCAGTGTCCAAGACCGGGGCAAGGGTATTGACCCGAAGATCATGAAACGGGTTTTCGAGCCCTTTTTCACCACTAAGAAAATAGGGCGGGGAACCGGCCTGGGACTGGCCTCGGCATTCGGTATCATCAAAAACCACGGCGGCATCATCGATGTGGAAAGCCAGGTGGGTCAAGGTACGACCTTTACGATCTATCTGCCGGCCGACACCCGAATTCCTGAACGCGTACCGTCCCCGATGCCCGTCCTACCGCAAAACGGTTCGGGCACCCTGCTGCTGGTAGATGACGAGCCGTATGTCCTGAAGGCCCTGACAGACATTCTCCGGGCCCTGGGATACCATATTATCCCCGCCAACAGCGGGCAACAGGCCGTGGCCCTGTTCGAAAGGCAAAAGGACCGCATTGACGGGGTGCTGTTGGATATGATCATGCCCGATATGGGCGGCCGTCAGGTTTTGGAACAATTAAAAAGGATCCGACCCGACATTAGAGTGATTCTATCCAGCGGGTACAGCCTCAACGGCCTGGGCGAGGATGCCAAGCAAACGGCAGGAGACGGGTTCATTCAAAAGCCCTACCAGATCGACAAGTTGGCTGCCGTGCTGGATGAGGTATTGCGCCGCCGCGTTAAATCAGATTCCGCATAGCCCCAAAAGGGCATCGAAAAATCCGGTCGGCACGGTCCGGGGGAAAAATTTCCTCAAGTACGTGCCGCAAAAAAAGCGCCTCGCTTGATGGTGCGAGCAGCCTTTTTTTACGATGGCGTACCCTCGAGGTATTTCCGGTCCAATCGACGGTGGATGACGGGTAATGATGTCGTCGAGGGCGGAACATAGCCGAATATGATTTTCAAAAACCGTTCGGTGATTCGGTAGGTTGCCCCCCACAACAATTCATCACGGCCATTTTGATGATGGACAAAACAGGGCATCTCCCGATAGGGCCGGTCCGGCGAACCAGGGGTATCGGCCGTAAAGGAGATGCTGTATCGGGCATAGTTGTCGGCGTCAAATAAGGCCGCCACGGGGATGCGGATGATTTGATCGACTTCCCAGTTGGGATAAAAGCGTTGCTGCCACGTCACCCAGCCGACCAATGGGTAGATGACCCGCTTGAACATGACCAGCTCTTGGGCGGGCATGGGGCCCAAAAATTTCACCCCGAATGGATTGAGCCGCATCTCTTCCAGTCCTTCCCGGAGGGCAGCAGCCAGGAGGAGGGCCAGTTTTGGAAGATCGGTTTTGCGATAGCGCCGCCACCACTTCCTGTGAGACCAACGGGTCAATGGCGTTCCCGGCAGATTGAGCCATCTGGCCAGCCCAAAATCCATGAACGGCGAAATGCCACCGCCAGGAAAGCACAGGTCTCCGACCTGGCGAACATGTCGGGAACGCTTGTTCAATATCAGAAATGGTTTCCCCTTTGAATCATTTCCCAAAAGGAAAAGCACGGCGGAGATTTGCCGTAAATCACCATTCGCATTGAAGGCAAAGGTATCCCGAGACCGGTGATGAAGTCGGTCCAGTACGAGATGGATAAATGATTCGGGTGATCGGGGCATTCTTCTCATAGCGGATTCCTGGGGTATTTTCGGGTTCACTTGACGATCCGGATACGGCAGGTGGCGCGCAACCTTTCCCAGAGCGCACGGATGACCACAGCAGCTGCGTTTTCAGGCGCCATATCCCACTGCCCGAACCGGTGCCGACAGTCGTTCAGCAGCCCGCTGTTGGCGCGGAACAGATCAAAATGGGTGTTGATGTATTCTCCTAAGGTGACCTGCAGGGAAACGAGTTCGTCTGCGGCCATGTTGGCGATGGTGGCCCTGTCTTTCAACGACAACACCCCTTCCAGATGGTCCAAGGCCGCCGCCACGGTCTCTGCGACGGCCGCCGGTTCAGACATGGGTTCTTGTTTGACGGCCGCCGGCAGTGGCGAGGTGATGTCAGTATCCATCATCGTCAGGAAAAATGTCGCTTCAAGAATGTTGGCCACACGGCCCGCCGCCGAAAAAGATTTCCGGCCATCATCCTCCCCATCCACGTGCAATACCGCAATTTGGTGTTCCGCAATCCACACGGCGATCTGTCGGGATGCGGAAAACCCGCTTTCCCGGGCAAGATTTAAAACCAGAAGTGGTTTATTCAAGCGCAAAACGGTTTTTTTAATCCTTTCGAGTCGAAGGGAGCCATTACCGCCTTCAGTGAAAACAAGGGACCCCTGAGCGGCGGCGATTGTTTTTTCGGTGACTGCGTTATGGGCGGTGACGGGCAACCGCTTGAGCCGATACTTGTCCTGAATCGGCTCACCTTCACGGCACCATCCGCCATAGTCCAACCCCAGCTTGACGGCGACGTCAAGGGCCACTGTGGCCGCACCGGTCTGCCCACTGGATATGATCTTTTCAATCATCCGCCAAAACCGCCGTCGATGCCTTTGCGACCGGTCTTACGTTCCCCTGCCCCGGGAAAAATGACCAGCCGTTGACCGGGATGAAGCACTTTATTAACGCCGATACGGTTCCAGATGAGCAGCGCGGCTAAAGGAACGTCGAATTTTTTGGCGATCCCCGAAAGGTTGTCCCCCTTTTTAACCACATATACCCGCTGGTTGCGTTGTTTGTTATCCGCCTCGATGCCGGTTGCCAGACGGGCCTGAAATCCACCTTTTGCATCTACGGGGATATTGACCATGCGGGTACCGGCAGCAAGATAATGTCCCCGCAGCTCCGGATTGAAATCCTTGATGGTTTTGAAATCGGTTCCGGCGGCGTCGGCGATGAGGCGCAGGGGTATTTCCGTAAAGCCATTGATTTGAACGGAAGAAAAAGTTTCCAATGCGTAATAATCACTGGGAGAAAAGAAAAATCCATGTTTTTTAGGCGCTTCGATAATTCGTTTGATGGCCAGGATCCGAAAGATGAAGCGCTGGGTTTCCAAGGGAAGGTAAAGTCGGTAATAATCGGTGATCCCCTGCTCCAGGATCTCTCCTTCCAAGCCATCTTCCCCCATGTTGTAGGCAGCCAGAGAAAGGCTCCAGGAACCGAAACGGTCATAAAGATCTTTGAGATAGGCCAGTGCCGCCGGGGTACTCAAATACAGATTGCGGCGCTCGTCGAAATTACGGTCGACCACCAGGCCATATTTCCTGGCGGTCTGCGGAATCAGCTGCCAAACGCCCATGGCTCCTTTGCGGGAACCGGCATGCATTCTCAGGGCACTTTCGGCGATGGCCAGGTACTTGATGTCATCGGGAAGGCTGTTTTCGGCCAGCTCCTGTTCGATGTAGGGGAAATAGCGGGTGGTTCGCTTGAGCCAGAGAATCACTTGGGAATGATCTCCCAGGGATAGCAGCATCTCCTTTTCAAATCGCTCCACCACCTGCGGGTTATCCACAGGCACCGTTTCACCACATAACGCAACCGAGGTTTCCAGGGTTAGGGACGAAAGCATGTCGTCTGCCGATTCCTTGGCCGTGGTCATGCCGGCAGACGGCGCTGAAATAAAGAATGCCAGCATAAGTCCGACGAGGATGGGCCCCATCGATATAGTCATATGCTTGTTTTCATCGAACATCTATCTGTACCATCAGTTTGGTAATTCCGACAATCACCCGGACTGTTTTTCCAAGCGGTTTCGATCCGTCGGGTCTGGAATTGCCGTCGTGAACCAAACCGTTGGACTGAACCGTTTATTCCAGGTTGAGCCAGCGGCAGATGAGTTGCTTCACATCGGCATTACTGAGCTTATCGCCAAATACGGAAACCAGCCCCAAGCGAAGCGAGATCCGCTCATCATCACCCCATGGCCACCACGTGGCATAAAGCACCACACCATTGACGGGATCCATGGTAAAGATCTTTTGACCCGGAACGACACCGAAACCGGCCTGGAAAAAATCACCGATCGCCGCATCGGCATCGCCGATGGTGTCAAAGTCCCATTTGTTGGAAAATTCAAGGGTCAACGGAAGTTCGACCATGATTTCATCCTGTCGATCGATCACCGTCAGTGCCAGGTTGAACTCCTTGTCCCACTGCCACGGGCAGTTTTCAGGAATATTGAGGGTAACACGTTGGCAGATGGGTTCCAGGGTTTCCAGGTCGGTGCGTGGCATGTTTTTCCTTTTCTTTGAAACAGATTTCTGTCCAGAGCTGTCACCGTCCATGGGCAAGGCAATTGCCAAGACAAGGCCGTCGGAAATAATTTGTCGGTATTTATAAGTCACCGGGCCTATCCTTGGCAAGGGGGGTCACGGTGGGGCCCTCAAAAAAGCGTCCTTTTGTATTAATGGTGATGAAATTGTTACGACCTGGTTTGATGCAGCAAAACACGGTTACCGAAATGATTTGCTAACGCGGCCCGACTCCCGGTTCTGGAAAATCAGTTCCTTGGGTAGGATCTCCGGGCTGTATTCGATCTTGCCGTGGGAAAGGCTACCCGGTTCCAGGACGCTGTCCAGACTGTCGCTGATCCGACACCTTGTCTCATCGCCATCACTGTCCACCAGGATAAAATTATCGGGATGGGTGGTAATAATCTGCTTGCTGACGTTTTTCACCCAGACGTAAAGGGAACCCTTCCCCATGTCGTGCACCGCCATCTCGGCGGTGCCGTTTCCGGTGTATTGCCGCATGTTTTTGTTGCGCGTTTCCCGAGCCATCTTCCATGTCTGCCGCTGCCTTTCTTTCGCCCGACGCGCGGCGTGTTCCCGACGCGCCTTTTTTTGCCGGGCCGAACGTGCTTCGTATAAAGTCACCTTTTTTCGATACCGGGCGTTGCCGGGATCCAAATCCAGCAGTTGACGGTACAGCTTTAGGTTCAGGGCAGCATTGGAGGCGGGAATGGGCTTAACCGCTTTTTCCAGGTCATCAATTTCTGCCTGACGTGCTGCCGATTCCTGATGTCCGGCGGCTTTTTCTTCTTCGATCCGAACCCGCTTGGATTCGGCGATTTTCAGTCGGCGTTTGCGTTCTTTTTCCTCCTGGGTCCAGCGTTCGGTCGGGTCTTCACCGACGGCAACCACGTTCCCGTTATCAAATGCAACCGGTGTACACAACGTCGTCGTCATGGGGGCATCGGACGAATCATCGGGCGTCGTCTGGTAAAAAGCCACAAAGCGCCGGTCGGAGATGTCGTGGCGAAGATCCGGCGGGCCCAAGGCCTTGAAAACCACCGCTTGTGTGTCACCCGGCTGAACCCGCTTCAACGCACGCATGTTTTTGTTGATGTTCAAATGACTACAGCCGGTCAACACAACGGCTGCCAAAAAAACGATCACCCCGATTCGCATTGCACCCACCTCCTTTTTTCGCACACCTGTCCCGTGAACAGGCTGATCTCGATAATCCGGTTCCTGCGGCCAACGATTGTTTTCATGAAAGCGAGAGCACTTTATCGACCAGTTTTTCGATACCGGTGGCCACATCTTTGATGCCGGGCCCAAGCATGTATGCCGGTGTTGTGACGATCCGATTCTTTTCATCCACGCAAATATCGGCCACCGAGCAGACGGTATGCACCCCCCCCATGGTGTCGATGGCCGCGGCGGTTCCGACGTCGTTGCCGATGGTTACCCGGGGAGACCGCTTGGACAGGGCACGGACAAGCGTGGTCGGGGCAATGCAAAGGGCACCGATGGGTTTTGAACGATCGGCCATCTCCTCAAGCAACCGCTGAACCTGGGGATGGACCTGGGCCTCGGGGCCCTTAACCGCAAAATCACTGAGGTTTTTGGCGGCACCGAACCCACCGGGAATGATCAGGGCGTCGATATCGTCGGCACTGACCGTACTTGCATCCTGAACCGCTCCTCTGGCGATGCGAGCCGACTCCACCAAAACATTGCGCCGTTCATCGGCGGGCTGTTGGGTCAAGTGGTTGATCACATGCAGTTGATCCACATCGGGCGCCAAGCACACGACCGTTGCCCCCGCACGATCCAAAAACAGAAGGGTCAACACGGCTTCGTGGATTTCCGCACCATCAAAAACACCGCATCCGGACAATAGCACCCCAATTTTTTTTGCCATTTTTACCCCTTCGCGCGACCGTTAGACACGGTTAGACACGGTTAGACACGGTTAGACACAGTGCAAAACTCAATTTTGCGGATCGACGTTCTTGTTAACATGTGGTGGTCATTCCAGCACATGCTTATCCAAAACAAAACAGGTAAACATACCTTGAAAGACCTCTAAGCCATCTTTGGTCACGCTCACGGAGACCCAATATTTTTTTCCCCTGACCTCCCGGACCTGAGCTTGGGCCATCACCGTTTCACCCACCCGGACCGGTTTGAGGAATTTCACATCCGATGCCCCGAGGACCACATGGGGATGATTTACCGCAATCATGGCCGCGTAATCCGCGGCACCGAAAACAAATCCACCGTGGACCAGGCCTTGTTCGTCAGCAGCCATCTGCGGGGTCGTCACGAGTTCGACGTGGCTCTTTCCTTCTTCCACGGATAATGGTCTACCGCACAATGCCTGATCGATATGGCGATGGGTATCGATTTTCATTCTGACCTCCAGAGGCATATCGGGCAGCGGACCACCCGGATCGATGACAAAAAAACGGTTGCCTGACGATGGTGTGGCTTGAAAAGAAAACCCGATCATAATAAGAAGAACGCTATTCTGTCAATCCATTGCGCATGGCCACCCCCGTGCAACGAAAGGGAGCATCGTTGAATTCGATCATTCAGGAACGCATTATGAGTATCAGGCAGGCGCTGAACGAAAAGGAACTGGATGCCCTGATGGTGTCCGTCCAGGAGAACCGTTTCTATCTCAGCGGGTTTACCGGTGAAGACACCCAATTTGACGAATCCGCCGGTGTGCTGATCATCTCCGATCGCCAGCTGGTAATAGCCACCGACAGCCGCTATGAACTTCAGGCCCGGGCCGAAGCCACCGGCTTCGACGTCGTCTGCTACAAAAAGGGGCTGGAAAAAGAATTGCCGGAGATTGCCGGAACAATGGGAATTCGCCGACTCGGTTTCGAGAGTGTACGCCTTTCCCAAAATAATCACGCGTCCTACACCGGCGCGTTGGGCAAACTGAACCCGAAGGTTGCCTTGGTGCCCACGGAGAACATGGTCGAAACACTTCGACAAATAAAATCTGAAGACGAAATCAGGCGGACCATCACGGCCCTGCGGTTAGCCGAAAAGGCTTTTTCGGAGACCATTGATGCCATCCGGCCGGGCATGACGGAAAAACAGGTCGCCTGGGCCTTGGAAAAGGCCATGCGCGAAGCCGGCGCCCAGGAGCTGTCGTTTCCCGTTATCGTGGCCTCGGGTGCAAACAGCGCCCTTCCCCACGCCGTGCCCACGGACCGCAAACTGGCTCACGGCGAACCCATCCTGATCGACTGGGGTGCTCGAGTGGACGGATACTGCTCGGATACCACCCGAACGGTGGTGATGGGCCAACCGGATGACCGCTTCAAGAAGGTGTACGACACGGTGGTCACGGCCCGGGACATGGCCATTGCCGCCGTTAAGGCCGGCGCCGGCGGTACCCGGGTGGACAAGGTTGCCAGGGACCACATTCACCGGAACGGTTTTGCAGGTAAATTCGGCCATGGTCTGGGCCACGGCACCGGCTTGGCGGTTCATGAGAACCCCCGTTTGAGTCCGATCAAAGACGACCGTCTGGAAGCGGGCATGATCGTCACCGTGGAACCGGGTATCTATCTTCCCGGCTGGGGGGGGATCCGCATGGAAAACCAGGTCGTGGTTCGGCAAACGGGTGCCCAGGTGCTCAACGATCCCGCACCTTTCGATCCCATGGTCAGGGTATAGGGGATGGACCGTGCCCGGGGTTACCACCAGCACCTGGATCAGTACCAGACATTTCTGGTGATCGAAAAAGGCCTGAGCGAAAAGACCATTGCGGCCTACAGCGCGGACCTGATGAAATTCGGCCGCTTCCTGGAAAAGCAAAAAGCTACGGTTGTCCCCGGGATCGACACGGGATTGATTCTGACCTACCTGATCCAACTCAGGGCCCAGGGATTGAGCGCCCGGTCCCGGGCCCGCCACCTGGTCAGCCTGCGGGGTTTTTTCAAGTTTTTAACCCATGAAAAGATCATCGAAAAGAATCCGGCGCAACCAATCGATCTGCCCAAAACCGGATTGCATCTGCCCGACGTGTTGAGCGTGGCCGAGGTGGAAACCCTGATCAATGTTCCGGACCACAACAAACCCGAAGGGCTGAGGGATGCCGCCATGCTGGAACTGCTTTACGGGGCTGGCTTGCGGGTATCGGAACTGATCCTCTTGGAAATGAACGGTATCAATCAGGAAGCCGGATTTGTCCGGGTTTTCGGAAAAGGCGCCAAAGAGCGGGTGGTTCCCGTCGGCCGCATGGCCCTAGACGCCGTACGAGATTATTTGGACCGTTCGCGACCGCTGCTGCTCAAAAACCGTCCCAGCGTTTATCTGTTTGTCACCCGCCGGGGAAGCGCCATGACCCGGCAAAGCTTCTGGCACCTGATCGGCCGTTATGGCCGGCTTACAAAGTTAAATAAAAAGATTACCCCCCATAGTCTAAGACACTCTTTTGCCACCCATTTACTCGAAGGTGGCGCCGACCTTCGTACCGTCCAGATGATGCTGGGTCACGCGGATATTTCCACAACCCAGATCTACACCCATGTGGCCCAACGGCAATTGATGGAAGCCCATAAAAAGTACCATCCCAGAGGTTAGGCCATTCGATCATGCAAAAAGACCACCTGATTCGGTTAAAGACGTGGTTCGACACTTACACCCGGTCCTTTCTGACGGGCGAAACACTAAGCGATAGCCCGCTGGTGTTAAAAATTGAGCATACGGCGAGGGTCTGCGACAACATCTGCCATTTGGGACGATCCATCGATTTGACCGGCGGACGAATGCGCATTGCCGAGGCCGTTGGTCTGTTTCATGACGTAGGACGCTTTGTGCAGTACCACCGCTACCGAACGTTCAACGACCGGGAATCGGTCAACCATGCGTCATTGGGTATCAATGTGTTAAACGAAGCCGCCGTTTTGGACACTCTTCCCGGCGATGAAAAAGACATGATTGCCGATGCTATCCGCTTTCACAACGCCCCGGCCCTGCCCGAGAACAAACCGCCGGGATCCATGGTTTTCATGCGCTTGATCCGGGATGCCGACAAACTGGACATCTGGAAGGTATTTGCCGATTGTTATCGGCACCATCAACGACTCGAACCGGCCATCGTCCAACACCTGCCCGACTTGCCGACATGGAATGACAACATCCTCAACGCCATCACGGATAAACGGATAGCGAGATTTCAGGACATGAAAAGTCTGAATGATTTCAAATTACTCCAGCTCAGCTGGGTATTCGATCTTTATTTCCCCGAGACAATTATTCAAGCCAAAAAAAGAGGCCACCTGGCCGCTATTGCCCGCACGCTGCCCGATGACCGTGCCGTGCGCCATGCCGTTGCCGGTGTGATGGATCAGCTGGAGGAGATGGGAATAACAGATCCAAAATGAGACAACCCCTTCCTGAAGATGACCATCGCCGATAATTACCGCTTAAGAACGGATCTCCTTCCGATTGGGTTGACAGATGCCGACAGGTTGGATAGTTGAATCTGGTTTGCAAAACGTATTCAACAACAATTACAAGTTATTATAACTATTCACCAAGAAGGGGTGCCACGTGCCCAAAACGGATACGACAATGACAACCCACGGTAGCTGGACCCCGGACCCCCATTTGCCGAGAACCGGTGACAAGGCGCTTTCCGAAGCCTTGCGCAATCTTTCACGGCCAGTCTACGTGTTGGACGTAAACGGCCAAATCGGTGTGGCGCAGGATGGAATCGCCACCCTCGGAGCGCCACGGCGGGCAGCGGCCGGCAGCTTCCGTCTGATGGGATGGTCCCCTCCCATCTCCTTGGAATCCCTCGGTGATCCGGGTTTTAAATCGGATCACGGCTTGAGGTTTGCCTACATCTGCGGGGCCATGGCCAACGGCATTACCTCCACAGCCATGGTAGAGGCTATCGGCAAGGCCGGCATGATCGGTTTTTTCGGTGCCGGTGGGTTGTCTATCGAACAGATTGAATCGGCCATCGATACGCTTACAAAAGACATGGCTAACATACCCTACGGTTTCAACCTGATTCACAGCCCCAACGATACGGATCTGGAGCAAAAGACGGTGGCGCTTTACCTGGCAAAGGATGTCCGTCTGGTTTCGGCATCCGCGTACCTGGATCTTACGACGCCCCTGGTTCAATACCGGATCCACGGCATTCATCGAAACGACCAGGGGAAGATCGTCTGCCCCAACCGGATCATCGCCAAGGTGTCCCGCGAAGAGGTCGCCCGCAAATTCTTTTCCCCGCCTGCTGAAAAACACATTCAACGGCTTCTGGAACGGGGGGAAATCACCGCCGAACAGGCAGACCTGGCCCGTCGGGTACCCATGACCCAGGACCTGACTGCCGAGGCCGACTCGGGCGGCCACACCGACAACCGACCGGCCTTGTGCCTGTTTCCCACCATGAAGGCCCTGCGGGACGAGATGGCCATGCGGCACGACTACGGCATCCCTTTGCGAGTCGGGCTTGCCGGTGGTATCGCCACGCCCGAATCGGCCGCCGCCGCCTTTGCTATGGGGGCGGCCTACATCCTTACCGGTTCGGTCAATCAATCCTGCGTGGAGGCCGACACCTCCCGATTGGTTAAAAAGATGCTGACTGAAACCCGCCAGGCGGATATCATCATGGCGCCGGCCGCGGACATGTTTGAGATGGGCGTCAAGGTTCAGGTACTCAAACGGGGAACCATGTTTTCCATGCGCGGATCCAGGCTTTACGACATCTATCGGACCTACGACCGGTTCGAAGATGTACCGGAGAACCAGCGAAAACTGGTGGAGGGATCCTTGTTGAAATGTTCTTTCGAACAGGAGTGGGCAAACACCCGGGCCTTTTTCATGCGCCGGGACCCGACTCAGGTCGATCGGGCGGAAAAAAACCCAAAACACAAAATGGCCCTGGTGTTCCGCTCCTATCTGGGGCGGGCATCGCTGTGGGCCAAAAGCGGCGTTCCGGATCGGGTCATCGATTACCAGATTTGGTGCGGTCCGGCCATGGGCGCATTCAACGAATGGGTCAAGGGTTCCTTTCTGCGATCTCCGGAGAACCGAAAGACGGTGACTGTCGCCATGAACCTGTTATATGGGGCTGCCGTGATCGGACGACTGAACGGGTTAAAAAACCAGGGAATCGACCCGTTTGGTTTTCGGGACGCCATCGCCCCCATCTCCCATGGGCGGATACAATCCTTGACGAAATCGCCGGCGGAGGTCATCGGGGTTGATGGTGAAGCTTTTCGACCAGCACGTCCACCAGTGCGCTGACGTTGATCATTTGCACATTCGGATCCCGAAGAAAGACAAACCCATCCGGCGCACCGGATCGGAGTAGGGTCTCTTCCATCGTTTCCGTGACCTGATGTCCTTTTGTCGAAACGTCGATTACAAAGCTGACGGATCTGCGGATGAGATAGGTAAATCCCGGTCTACCTTTAGCACCAGTCGGAGGTAACGGACAGAAATAGATGCGATAAGGACCGTCTTGGGCCCTTTTTCGGGTCGATGCCTTGTTGGATCCATGCAAATCGAAAAATCCATTTGCTTTCAGCCATGGAGACAAATCGGCCAGCACCTGCCGGCAAGCCGGCACGGACAGTTTCAAGTGAGACAGCAGGTGTCCGCCTAGAAAAACCTTGAACAAATCCCTGAAGGTATACTGCCTGGCGTAGCCCGATTGCATCCCACCCAGCGGATCAGGTGGTAAAAATGAGCGAGACCAGCGTTTCCAGCGCGCCAGGTTAACCTCGATTTTTTTCGAAACTTCCCGATTGGTATAGTAATGAATCATAGATGGTTGTCCTGAGAGGTTGTTATACCTACTTAACAACTGAAAATGATTGTGTCAATCCCTTGTGTTTTGTGAATCAATGAGTTATATTAAAAAACTTGATTTTTATATTCGGAGCAGTGAAGCCCAGCTCAGATATCGGGCTTTCTGCGAAACCGGCAATCGTCTAACCACAATGCCAACCCATAGCGGAACAAAAAAATGACACCCAAGACACAATCTGTTCGGCAACCGGTAGCCATCATCGGCATGGGCGGCATGTTTGCCGGATCTAAAAACGTGAAGGCGTATTGGCGGACCCTGTTCAACGGCATCGACCGTATTACCGAGCCACCGGAAACCCACCGTCAGCTGAACGACTGCTATGATAGTGATCCCAAACGCCCGGACCACATCTATTGCAACCGTGGCGGTTTTCTTCCGACGGTGTCCTTCGATCCCACCGAATTCGGCATTCCACCGGCAGCCTTGGAGGCCACCGATACCTCCCAGTTGTTGAGCCTGGTGGCCGCCAAAATGGCCCTGGCGGATGCCGGATACGGCGGAGAACGGGAATTTGACCGAGAACATACGTCGGTAATTCTCGGTGTTACCGGCACCCAGGAGCTGGTTATCTCCCTGGGATCGAGGATGGGACACCCCTTCTGGCGTAAAGCGCTGGAAAACAAGGGCCTTTCCGAACAGCAAAAAATCTCCATTATCGATGATATTTCAAGCAGTTATGTCCCATGGCAGGAAAATTCATTTCCCGGCCTGCTGGGCAACGTGGTGGCCGGCCGCATCTGCAACCGCCTGAACCTGGGCGGTACCAACTGTGTGGTGGATGCGGCCTGCGCCAGCAGCCTGAGTGCCCTTCATCTGGGGCTCATGGAATTGTACGCCGAAAAAAGCAAGATGGTGATCACCGGTGGGGTGGACACCATCAATGACATTTTCATGCACATGTGCTTCTCAAAAACCGGCGTGTTGTCCCATCGCGGTGACGCCCGACCCTTTTCCGCCGAAGCCGACGGCACGGTTCTGGGCGAGGGAATCGGCATCCTGGTGTTAAAACGGCTCGCAGATGCCGAACAGGACGGCGACCGAATCTATGCCGTTATCCGCGGTGTCGGTTCTTCCAGCGACGGCAAATCGCAGAGTATCTATGCACCGCGGCCGGAAGGCCAGGCCCGTGCCATGTTCGAGGCCTACCAAAATGCCGGCATCTCGCCTGAAACGGTGGAACTGGTGGAGGCCCACGGCACCGGCACCCGGGTGGGGGACGAGATGGAATTCACCGCCCTGAAAACTGTTTTTGGCACGGTCAATCCCAACGGCAACCGTTGCGCCCTAGGCTCAGTTAAGTCCATGATCGGTCATACCAAAGCGGCGGCCGGTGCCGCCGGATTGATCAAGTCGGCGCTATCCCTCTATAACAAAATTCTTCCACCGACGCTCAAGGCGGACCACCCGGATCCGAAGCTGGAAATTCAATCCAGCCCTTTTTATCTGAACACCTCCCTGCGGCCCTGGTTTTCGAAGCCCGACCATCCGAGACGCGGCGGTGTCAGTTCCTTCGGATTCGGCGGCAGTAATTTTCATGTGGTGCTCGAAGAGTACCAGCGTGAAAAAATGGAGATCGCCTGGGATGGGTCGGTGGAGATTCTGGCCTTCTCGGGGCCGGATGCCGCGACGGTTACCGACCGCCTGCAACAGATCGATTTGGGCCTCACCGATAGCGATGACCAATCGCTGCTGTCCCGCATGGCCGGGGTGCTGCGAGCCAATTTTTCGGCCGGCCATTCCCACCGACTGGTCATGGTGATAGACACCGCCCTCGACGCCAAGGAACGGCACGGACGATTTCGATCGGCCATTGATCTTGTCGCCGGTGGCCAGTCGACCGTCCTGACCGCCCAAGGCATCTATTACGCTACGGCAACACAATCCAAAGGAAAAATCGCCTTCATGTTTCCCGGCCAGGGAAGCCAGTATCCCAATATGGGAAGGGACTTAACCTGCTGCTTTCCCGGCGCCATGGCTGCCATTGAAGCCGCCGACGGCCGAATTGACCACACGATCTCACTGGGTGAAATCCTTTATCCGCGCCCCGCCCTTTCCGACCACCAGCAACAGCAGCAGGCGGATGCCCTTCGCCGAACCGATGTGGCCCAACCCGCCATCGGTGCGATCAGTCTGGCCATGCTTTCGGTTCTGGACGACTTCAACCTACGGCCGGATGCCACCTGTGGACACAGTTACGGGGAGTTGCCGGCACTCTATGCCGCCGGTTGGATTGACCGTGAAACCCTTTTGAATTTGAGTGTCACCCGCGGTCGCCTGATGGCCGAGGCCGGCAAAATCGGTGATACGGGGACCATGCTGGCGGTAAAAGCACCCATAAACGCCTTGCAGACGCTGGTCGAACAGCTTCCCGATGTGGTGCTGGCCAACATCAACAGCCCCAACCAGGGGGTATTGTCCGGAACGACCCAGGCCATCGAATCGGCAAAGGCGGCATGTGCGCAAAAAGGATATCGGGCGATTGCCCTGCCGGTCGCCGCCGCCTTTCACAGCCCGCTGGTGCAAGGGGCCGGAGCGCCCTTTTGCCGGGCTGTCAAAAAGGCGACCTTCACCCCCACACAGATTCCGGTATACGCCAATGTGACCGCTGCACCCTATCCGACCGATATGTCACAAGCCGCCGATTTACTCGGCCGGCAGCTGACCTCACCGGTACGCTTTCAAGATACGGTCGAAGGCCTTTACGACAACGGTGTGCGCACCTTCGTCGAGGTTGGCCCCAAATCGGTGCTTAGCGGACTTGTTCGGTCCACCCTCAAAGGCAGGGATGTCACCATCATCTCTCTTGACCGCTCCTCCGGGAAAGCCTCGGGCATCATGGATCTTGCCCACACCATCGGTCATCTGGCCGCCCTTGGCGCTGATCTTGACCTCAACCGGTGGGAAACCGAACCGCCGGCGCCGCGCGAGCAGAAAATGATCATCCCGCTGTCCGGGGCCAACTACCGGACGCCCAGAAAAATCGATCCGGCACCGAAGGCGGATCGCACACCTTCCGTCTTCTCGACGAAGAAAATGGATCATTCGCCCACGCCCATGGATACCCGTAAACCAATGAATAAAACCTTACCGACAGCGCCATCGGAAAATCCGGTTGCTCGGCCGGAGAAAATGAATCCGACTGCCGGTGCCAACATGAATGAGACGCTGGCCATCGTCCAAAAGGGACTGGAATCGATCCAATCCCTTCAACAGCAAACGGCCCGGGCGCATCAGACATTCCTGGAAACGCAAGCCCAGGCCGGCCGCACCCTTCAGGAAATGATGAAAAGCACCCGGCTGTTCGTGGGATCCGCCCTGGGTATCTCCCTGCCGTCTGCCACGGAGATCCAGGCGCCGGTTGCGGATCCGGTTGCAACACAGCCGCGGTCAATGGAGATCCCTTCAACGGCTGTGGCCGTGACCACCACACCGGTTGCTACTGCCCGACCCATTGAGCGGCCCGTTGCGTCGGCGGTATTGCACCCCATCGAACCCGTTCCTGAAAAAAACAGACCGGCCATGGTTGCCGAAACCATATCAAACACCCTGATCGCCATCGTTTCCGAGCTCACCGGTTATCCGGAGGAGATGCTGGGACTGGAGATGGACATCGAGGCGGACCTGGGCATCGATTCCATCAAGCGCGTGGAGATCCTGTCCGCCATGGAAACACGCCTGCCTCACCTGCCCCAGGTCACCCCGGAGATGGTCGGAACGTTAAAAACCCTGGGACAGATCTGCGATTATCTTTGCACCGACGAGCCTTTGTCCGCCATCGCGGATGTCCCCGAAACAGCCGCCGCTGCACCGGCAGTCGCCGACACATCAGCGGTTCAAAACACCCTGATCGCCATCGTTTCCGAGCTCACCGGTTATCCGGAGGAGATGCTGGGACTGGAGATGGACATCGAGGCGGACCTGGGCATCGATTCCATCAAGCGCGTGGAGATCCTGTCCGCCATGGAAACACGCCTGCCCCACCTGCCCCAGGTCACCCCGGAGATGGTCGGAACGTTAAAAACCCTGGGGCAGATCTGCGATTATCTTTCCGGCGGCGATAGAAAGCCGGCAACCAATGCTGAGGATGATTTCCTGCCACAATTGACGAAGGCCCGGGCCGATTCATCGAAAACCATCCCCCGCCAGATCATCGATGTTGTCGAGTCCCCGAAAAATCCCGGCCGCCCGCTTCGTATCGAAGCGGGTCGTTGGATCGGTGTCCTTACGAACGATGCTGTCACGGCACAATCCATCATATCCCAACTGGAAGGCAAGCATATCGCGGGTCGTGCGATTTCCCCCCATGGAGTGGACACAAAAGCGTACTTTTCGGGTGCTGCAGGCTTGATCATATGGGGTTCGATCGATCCGGAAACCGCTTTTCTTGCCGCCAAACACGCCGCACCGACCCTGTTCAGCGCGGCTGCTAACGGCGATGCACTGTTTTCCGTGGTCACTGGCATGGACGGGGCCTTCGGTTTTACGGGAAATGACTTTAACGACCCCGAACAGGGTGCCCTGGCAGGCCTGGTAAAAACCGCCGCCCTGGAGTGGGAATCGGTGATCTGCCGGGTTATTGACCTCTCTCCGGATTTTTCAGACCCGGATACGGCCGCCCGGCGGGTCGTCACCGAATTGATGACCGTCTGCGATCACGATCCGGTGGAGATCGGCTTGCGTCCGGATCACCGGGTGGCATTGAAGCCGGTTCCCGCCCAGTGTGTCGATGGCCCCATTTCACTGGATGAAGACGATCTGGTCGTCGTTACCGGCGGTGCCCGCGGGGTAACCGCCGCCTGTGTCCTGGCCTTGGCTCGCGACACCGGTGTTTCGATTGCCCTGATCGGTCGATCGGCGACGCCCTTCACAGTACCCGCCTGGCTTCAAGACGTCGATGGCGAAGCGGCCATGAAAAAGGCCATCGCCGCACATGCCTTTAACGGCACCATACCGACTCCCAAAGCACTGGAAGCAACCTATCGCAAACAAGCGGCCAACCGCTCCATCCTGGAAACCATGGACGCGCTCGAGGCCTCGGGGGTCAACGCCGGCTATTTCAGCGCCGACGTCATCGATTGCGACAGCCTGAATGCGGCGGTCAACGCCATCAGGAACCAGATGGGCCCCATCACGGGCCTGATCCATGGCGCCGGTGTGCTCCACGATCGATTCATCGTGGACAAAACCGTCGAACAGTTCAGGCAGGTTTACGCCACCAAGGTACAAGGGCTGAAAAACCTGATAGCCGCCACCGAAGCGGACAGCATTCGTCACCTGGTCCTGTTTTCATCGGTCAGCGCGCGAACCGGAAACACCGGCCAATCCGACTATGCCATGGCCAACGAAGCACTTAATAAGATCGCCCGGACGGAGTCCCTGCGGCGACCCGGATGCCGCGTCACGGCCATCAACTGGGGTCCGTGGGACGGGGGGATGGTTACACCAACCCTCAAAAAGGCATTTGACGACAAGGCCATAGAGCTGATTCCCATTGAAACCGGTGCCCGCCTGATGATGGCGGAAATGCAAAATGGCGAACCCGGCTCCGTGGAAGTCCTGGTGGGCAGCATGCTGCCCACCGAACTCGACAAACTGGCCGTGACGCCTGACGATCCCATGGTGTTTCTGGAACGTCGTGAACTGGACCTTCACCGCTACCCGGTGCTGGCCTCCCACATCATCGGCGGCAAACCGGTGGTGCCCGTCGCCCTGATCACCGAGTGGATCGGCCACGGCGCCCTGAAGGAGAACCCGGGCTTTTCGTTGCACGGCATCGACGATTTCCGGCTGCTCAGCGGCATCCGCATCGAACAGGAGCAGAAACTGGTCCGGCTCATGGTCGGCAAAGCCAAAAAAACCGGCGATTCCTGGCATGTGGATGTGGAATTGAGAAACGGCGTGAAAAACGGCAGGGATGTGATTCATTCCCGGGCAAGAGCCCTTTTGGTGGACCGGTTTCCCGCGCCCCCGGTCTTTATAGGCAACGGGAAAAACGGCGGTCGTGCCTACCCCCGGAACCTGGATGCCATTTATGACGACATCCTGTTCCACGGCGACCACCTGCGGGCGATCAAATCCATCGACGAATATTCCGACCACGACATGACGGCCCGGCTGAACAGCGCACCAAAACCGGAAGTGTGGATGCAGGATCCCATCCAGGGGAAATGGATGGCCGATCCCATGATCCTGGATGGCGCCTTTCAGATGGCCATCGTCTGGAGCTTCGAGCAGACCGGCAAGGTCTGCCTGCCCAGCTATGTCCGCGCTTACCGGCAGTACCGACCGGCGTTCCCGGTATCCGGAGTGACCGTGGCAATGGCGGTGACCACTCACAGTCACCGCAAGATGATTGCCGACTTCACCTTTCTGGATGATGACCGTCAGGTGGTCGCCACCCTGACCGGCTACGAAGCCACCATTGACGAATCACTCATGCATGCCTTTAAAAACAACAGATTAAGTCCTGTTATTAAACAGAATAAACGATGATCAAACTACCCATAAAAAACAGTCGTGACACCATCACCGTCAATCCGACAAAACTGGTTGCACTGGGATTGAACTACCGGGCCCACATCGCCGAAAGTGTTTCGGTGAAGATCAAGGGTTTCACCGATCAGGTGCCCAGCGAGCCACTGCTTTTCCCAAAGACGCCCAATGTGCTGGTCGGTCCGGATCAACCCATTGTCATTCCAAAATTTATTGGGGAATACGGGTTCGAGACCCTGCGCACCGATTACGAGGCGGAACTGGCACTAATTATCGGCGACCGCTGTAAAGATGTGTCGGTCGATGCTGCCATGGATCATATTTTCGGCTACACCTGTATGAACGACATCAGTCAACGCAATATCCAGAACGGGGACCGCACCGGATGGTATCGGGGGAAATCTTTCGACACCTTCGGCCCCGTCGGTCCGCAGGTAGTGCTGACCCGGGATCTGCCCAGCCCCCAGAATTTAGATATCTGCTGCCGCCTCAACGGCAAGACGGTTCAGGAAGCCAACACGGGCCAGATGATATTCTCGATTCCCCAGATCATCGCCTTCGTCTCCAAAAATTTCACCCTGATGCCCGGTGATATTATTCTCACCGGCACACCGTCCGGCGTGGGACCGCTTAGCCATGGCGACATCGTCGAAGTGGAGATCGAACAGATCGGGATCTTGAAAAACAGCGTCATCGATGAAACCGAGTTGTAATCATAATGAGTTACAATCCTTTCTGTTTATCATAGGCGATTTTGGGATCGCTTTTCTAACCCTCCCCCGCATCGCGCCTTCCAGAGCCCCATTACCTTTGCCTGGAAACCATTGGCGATATCGGTCTACCATAATATCAATCGAACGGTGGCCGAGCTGACGCCGAACATGGTCCGGGCTGATAGCTCAAACCTCGGATAATCATCCTAATTGGGAGCATTGTTACCCCTTGACATGGCTTCCGAATTTGATAACAAGGCCAAGGCATCCTCCCGTCCTTTCACAACGAGCTGCTGAAGTGTAAACCCGTTGAGGGCCGGCCTTGTGGATGAAGTTTGGAATTTTTTTGTGATTTGGGATTTGCTATTATTTTGCATGGTAAATTCTAGGATTATTAAGGATGTCGAAAATGGTAGCGATTCAGTGAGGAATCAGTTTTGATCATGTTGAAAGACTGGATAAATATTCATGATGATGAATTGGGATTATTCCTATATTCAAGTTTTTTTCTTTTTCTTATACGCTGTTCCGGTATTATTTTTAATAACTTTACAGAAACCGCATTTTTAAAGCGTTTTGGTGTTGAGTATCTTCCTTATCTTTATATATTAAATCCGCTAATTACAATTATAATCATAGCAGGCATCGCAAGGATCATGGACAGGACTTCAGTGCATCGAATGATATGCTGGAGCCTGATTATTTCCGGTATTATAGTGGCGCTATTCAGATTGTTGATTCCTCTGGATTGTAGTTTTACCTATCCCATGCTTTTTATTATAAAGATTCAGTTTGAAATGCTGATAGGTCTTTTGTTCTGGAATCATGCCAATGATCTTTTTAATTTTGGTCAGTCAAAACGCCTGTTTCCGCTAATTACCGCCGGTGGCGTCATCGGTGATATCGTTGGTGGCCTCTCTACGCCAATTCTTGCCCATATTTTCCCCATCGATAATTTTCTTCTGATCTATATAGTGTTAACCTTGCTGGCACTATTTGTAGTTCAAAAAATGAAAAATTATTTCCCTGCTTCTTTGACTTTAAAAAAAAAGCCTTATAAGAGTAAAAAAGCTCTGTTTTTTATAAAACAATTCCAGGAAATAGTATCTATTGTTAAGGAGTCAAGACTTGTAACCCTACTTATTCTTCTCTCCTTTTTTTCAAATATAATTCTTCCTGTAATGAACTATCAGTTCAATTTTGCCGTTGATAATCATTTTGCAACTGAAACCGGGATGATTAAGTTTTTTGGGTATTTTAGGGGCGGTATAAACATTCTAAGCCTTTTTTTTCTTTTTTTTGCAGGAAAATTGTACGGAAAATGGGGACTTGCTGCTGTTTTAATGTTTCATCCCATTAATTATATCATTGTGTTTCTGGCGTTTTTGTTTAATTTTAATATTTTTTCAGCAATATATGCAAGGTTTTCCACAAATTTAATTAGAACTAATTTTAACAAGCCTGTATCTAATATTTTAATTGGTATTTTCCCTGAATCCTACAGATCTAAAATAAGACCTTTTTTACGGGGTATAGTAGCAAGAACAGCTCTGATTACAGGTTCTGGCATCATAATTTTGTCAAAAGATTTTTTTCACCCGAAATTTCTCTCCCTTGCTGCCCTGCCATTTGTCATTGCATGGATTTTCACAGTTATTTATCTAAAAAATAATTATTCAGCGATTCTTTTAAAACTTTTATCCATGAATGCTTTTAACTTGGAATCCATGGAAAAAGCTTATTTTAAAAAACTTTTCGGGGATAAAATAATTCATGACAAGCTCTTGCAGAAACTTCTTTCTTCGAAAGGAGAAGATGTACTGGCTTATGCAGAGATTTTAAGGTTTCTTGAAGTAAAAGATCTTGACACCCATATACTTGCTGTTATCAAAAACCAGGATGAAAAAACAATTACAGCGCTTCTTTATTTAATTTCTGATAAGGTTGGGAAAGAGGCTCTTAAAGTTTATAAAAAATTGATCAATGTTGAAAACAAGGAACTTTTGATATCATTGTGCAATGCAGCCAATAAGCTTAAATTCCAGGAGAGTGTAAGTTTTTTCCAATATCTCGCTGACCAGTGTACTGAACAATCCACAAAAGTGTGTAGATTTCCGGAGATCAGGGGACGCTCAATAGGTGCTCTCTTCAAACACGATGTAGATAAATATGGCGCGCTTATTGAGTTACTCCTTAAATCGATGGATATTGAAGAGCTAAAGACAGGTATCATTGCCGCAGGAGAGTCCGGTCATACGTTGTATATTTCATCCTTAAAACAGATGATTAACTTAAATTTTGATGATGCTATTTTACCGTTTTTAATTATTGCACTAAAAAATCTTAAATTTGACGAAATCAACACCGTCGCAGAAAATTATCTTCTTCATGAGTTAGAAGAAGTACGCATTCAAGTGCTTAATACCATGGAAATATATGATGATAAAAGTTTGAAAAAGGTTATCTCTCTTTTGGGTGACAGCTCTGATCAAATTCATAAAATGGCAATTAGTAAAATTAAGAACGCCTTGTATCATAATAACTATATCCTGATAGAATCGCTGAACAGCTTTAACAATAGAATTAAAAAGGGGATCTTCGAGTTACTCCAAGCACTTAATATTAAGGATATTGATATCTTTTATTTTTTTAAAGATCATATTCATATCGGATACAGATATATTTTACTGATTGAAGAATTAAGTTCTTTTAAGGCAAATTCAGCAAAAAGTCTGTTAATAACCCATCTTGAAGAGAGAAAACAGGAGCATATTAGAATAGTTCTCCGTGTTGCCGCATTAAAAGATGATTCGGGTCGCATGCAGATCGTATTTAAGGGATTTTTTTCAAAAAATGCCAGGCAGCGATCCAATGCCATTGAAGCCATGGCAAATATAATGGACCCTGTTTTAACAAAAATATTTTTGCCCCTTGTGGATGATTCTTCTTTTACACAGGCAATGAAAATTGGAAGAAAAAATTTTAATCTGCCTGAATTTGATAACGATTTAACAAAGATATGTTCATTCCTCTTGGAAAACAGAAACTGGGTTACCGTAGCACTTGCACTGTCAGTTGTCTTAGCATCTAAATTGGAAAAAATTGATAAGAATGCAATTGATAAGCTGAATAATTCGAGGAATAAGACTATAAAATTCCTTGCCTGTCAGGTAAAAAATATAGAGGGGAATATGGAAAATAAAATTTTAATGCAGGATAAAATAGTGAATATCAGAAAAGTTAATTTTTTTAGGAATCTTGCCATAAATGAGCTTGCAGCAATTGCAGCAATTGCTGAGGAACAAACCTATCCTTCAGGTAAAATAATTTTTAGAGAAGGGGAAATTGCAGAAACCATGTACATCGTTATTTCAGGAGAGGTGACTGCATCCAAACACGGGATCCCTATGGGAAAATTTATCTCAGAACGTGTATTCGGTTTTAGTGCATTTCTTACGGATGCTAAAAGACTGGTAACCTTTCAGACAAAAAAGGAAACCACGCTTTTAGCGATTCATAAAATTGAATTTGAAGAGATGCTGATGCAGTATCCCCAAATTGCCATCGAGATTGCCAAAATTCAAACCCAAAGGTTGGTGCATTTGTTTAATAAAATAAAAACAAATGATAAAAAAAATCACTGGCCTTTTTTCCTTCCATCTCCTTGAACCCATGGTCGTGAAAACACGGGGAACCATCAGCATGTCAGATGCCTGTAAGAAATTAACACAAGCCTTTTTTACGTCAAGGAGATTGTCTGGATATTATTCGAAGATAACCAATTGACACCGGCCCGCCGGGAGCCTAGAATGGCTGTAGGATATCGGCAGGAGCGTTTAATTAACCGATCTTCGATGCCTGGCCTCATTTTCATACTTGCCGTCTCTTTTGTAATTGGTGGCGTTCATTTTGCCGCCATTTAAGGGTCATTGAACTGCGGGCTGATCCCGACGGTGAACCGTACTGGCTTCCGGCAACAAAGCCGCCAGTGCGTCGGAGTGGTTGGCTGTGTGCCAAATGAAGCGGGCCTCGGTCATACTTTAACTGTGGGTGGTACAAACGGTTGGAACCTTCCGGGCCGGCTCCATGACAAGCCGGCATCGTGCCGGTTTCCATAACCGCTTCACAAAGGGGGTGTGCCATGTCAACGCCTCTCATCCTGCTGCCGGTGGACGGCTCGGAACACGCCACCCAGGCGGCAATCTATGCATTGAAAATGGCGGGCCTGATGAGTGCCCGCCTGCTTTTGCTTTACTGCCACCGTCCCTTTCCGGGAAAGCTGGCGAACCCAATTTTCAACATGCAATGGACAAAATCATGTTCCAGGCCAACGCGCTGCTGGAGCCCTTTCGCTCGATGCTCACCGAAAAGGGGGGCGACTTTGCCGACCTCCTCATGGAAGGACCGCCGGCCGAAAAGATCTGTGAAGTCGCCCGGATCAGGAGTTGTGAAATGATCATCATGGGCTCCCGGGGCCGGTCCGACCTTAAGGGGCTGTTGCTGGGAAGCGTGGCTCACCGGGTGCTGAAGCAAGCGCCCTGCCCGGTCCTCATGGTTCGTTGACACGCTTCTGATAACGCGGCCATTGGTCATGACATTGTACACCAAGTCCCGAACAAGCAACCAGTCGTTATACAGGTAGCACGAGCTCATCAATTTTTTTTAAACTCACTGGTTGGCGGTCTTGCTGCAGACATCTCCCTCAAATGCTTAGCGGGGGGTCTCATGCAGTGTCATTATGGACTCGAAATAGGCCAAAGTATATTCATTTAAGAGTTCAACCAACCTCCTTTTTGATAAAAAATGGATGCCTCTTGAGGTGGTGATGGATAAGAACAAAATGGAGGCTTTTTTATCTCAAGAACTGTTATGGGGGAGTAAGAATGAAAGTGCTGTTTGTAATCGCCACGGAAGATGGCGAAACTATTTTTAATGCTATGCGACTTGCAAACGTCGGCGTAAAAAAGGGGGACGAGGTCAGCGTGTTCATGCTCGGCAAAGGTGTCCTTTTTAAACAGGCTGGAACTGAGCAATTCGATGTCATGTGTTAAATCAATCAGTTCGAAGGCGATTTTTATGTCTGAGGGGTCTGTATGAAATCCCACGGGATAGTGGGATCAGGTACATGCCCGATCGGTTGGATGGATGATTTATACGAAATTGCCATGGAAGCCGAGAAAATTTTTACTTTCTGAAGAAATTACACGCGGCTTTCTGGGTGACTCAGTATTTAATGATGTCTCACACAAGGGACACCACTTGGTTGCGGCATTTTGCAAAACGACCATTGTTTTTCGCGTGGAATAATGATTGGGATTGGATGGAATACAAAACAAAATATGAAATAATTAGTTCTGCAAAACAGATACTTGGGCTTTCCGGGTTTGCAACCACGAGGGAAATTAAAACCTGCTTTAAGGCACAAATCTCAGAATGGCATCCGGATGTATGCCGGAAGGAAAAAGAGATCTGCCAGGAGATGGCGAAAAAAATAAACGATGCGTACCGATGCATCATGGAATACTGCGCACAATATCAATATTCCTTTTCCGAAGAAACTGTTAAAAGACATCTGTCGCCCGAGCAGTGGTGGGACGAACGTTTCGGTGATGACCCTTTGTGGGGAAATGGGATGAAACCGAAGAAGTGACCAGTCGTTGAATTTAGGCCTTGGAAAAAATAAAATCCACCGGGATGACGCAAAATTTTTGTTCGCCGATTTTATATAAGATCAGGCAAGGCGCGTCGATGGTTTCATACTGGTTGTATGTGGCCGTCGCCGCAACGCCGAACACAGGCAAAAAGACAAGTAAGATGGTGGATTTATTTTTTTCCGAGGCCCTTGCTGCTGCAACCACCTTAGGATGCGGTGTAACGTAGAAAAAAGACGTTGGCAACCGAAGTGACCGCAGAGAATGTTTGATCTTGTGCTGATGGCTACAGCCGTGTGCTTTCAGGACGATATCCTGCGGACCTTCCGAGAAGACTGACGCGTTCTTAAAAAAAACGCTGGAACTATCTCGACCATACGTTGAAGGTCCCAATGAAAAAAAACACCCGCTCCGAGACCACCAAAGAAATCAGCTGCCGGGTCACGAATACACTGCTCTTGCATGTTCGGGAGAACAACAATGGCACGATTGGCAGCCTTTTGGACGGATTGCCGCTGGATGAAGGCTATCTTTCCGACACTAACAACTGGGTTTCCCATGCGTTTTTGCAGGTGCTCTATGCACACATGATTGATATGCTGAGGGATGAGAATGCCGTTTATCATATGACCCTGGCGTCGGAGCATTTAGGATCTCTGGGGATTCTGGATCGTATCGTCCGGCTGCTTGGCAGCCCGAAGTTGATCTATTCGCAAGCCCCTAAATACAATAAATTTCTCAAATTAAACGGCAGTGTATTCATCCACGAAATCGGCGATTCATGGGTCGTATTAGAGGACCGCTACCATGACAGTGCTCAGAAGACCCGCTTCGACTGCGATTACACCCGTGGCATTCTTGCGGGCATACCGACGATGTTCGGCCTGCCCGCGGCCACAGTCGAAGAAATCAAATGTCAGGTGGCACATGAACGATACGGAAGGCGAGCATGGCCGGACAGCCCGCCCCAGGGGTGCACAGGTTGTTTTTACCATGTTACCTGGATGCCCAAAAAGGCATCCCTCCTAAAACGGTTTTTTTCCGGATGGAACACCCATGGTCAAGCCATCGAAGACCTGGAGCAGGCCAACCGGCTGATCCAAGCCAAATACGAGGAGGGCAAACGCCTGGCGGCCGATCTTGAGCGGACCAATCAGGCCCTCATCGAATCCAAACGCTCCATGGAGCGCCAACAATCCGAATTGATGGAATCGGAACGCAAATACCGTGACCTGTTCGAAAACGGCTCGGATTTGATCTACCTTCACGACTTGGAGGGCTACCTGCTGGAGACGAATATTCTATTCAAGAAGGAATACGGCCGGCGACGGGAAGATATTGAAGGCGTGAATATCCGCGACCTGATACCCGAACGGCATAAGCCCGAATTCAACGGCTACATCGCCCGCGTCCTCGCCACTGGTTCGGATGGCGGAAATCTAAAAGTCTTCACGCGTTCAGGCCGAAAGGTTATCCTGGAATACCGCAGCAGGCTCATTCGGGACAGCGATGGCCGGCCCACAGCGATTCAGGCCGCAGCCAGAGATGTCACCCAACAAATCAAGAACGGGAAAGCCCTCAAGGAAAGCGAGGCAAAATACAAGGCGATTGTTAAACATGCACCGGCCGGTATCGTTGAATTCGATATGGAAACATTCACGTTCATCAGTGCCAACGACGTGATGAGCCAATACACCGACTATACCACGGAAGAGCTTTTACAATTGAATTTTTTCGACCTGCTGAGCGACGCCGGCAGGGAACAGGCGAAAAGATTTTTTGAAACGGTCTTTGAAGGTCAGGCGGACCCGGAGCCGGCTGAATATAAAATCAACGGGAAAAATGGACAAGTGCTCTCCGTGATTACGAATTCCAAATTCTTTTTTGAAGATGGTGTGCCCACAAAGGTCATGATGGTGGTTCATGACCTGACGGCCATCCGCAAAGCGGAAGAAGAGAAAAGAACGCTTGAAGTCAAGCTTCAGAACGCCAGAAAACTTGAATCGTTGGGAACTCTGGCCGGCGGAGTGGCCCACGATCTGAACAACATCCTCAGCGGTATCCTCAGCTACCCTGATCTGCTCTTGCTCGACATAGAAGAAGACAGTCCCCTTCGACAACCCCTCCTGACGATCAGAAGGTCAGGCGAAAAAGCGGCTGAAATTGTTCAGGATCTGTTAACCCTGGCCCGAAGGAGTGTGGTGGCCAAGAAGGTCATCAACCTCAATCATATCATCGGTGATTTCATCACCTCGCCGGAATTCCTGAAAATAGTCGGAGACCGGGACAATCTCAACGTTGAGACAAAACTTTCCGAAGACATGCTGAACGTGACCGGATCCGAAACGCATCTCTCCAAAACGGTGATGAATCTGGTAGCCAATGCCGCCGATGCTATGCCCTCAGGCGGAGACATTACCATCTCCACCCGGGACTTTTACAACGACAAACCATTCACCGGTTTTGAGGTTATCCCCGAGGGTGAATATGCCGTCCTGGAGATATTAGACATGGGCATTGGCATGCCCCTCACCGACCTGGAAAAAATTTTCGAGCCGTTCTACACGAAAAAGGTGATGGGGCGCAGTGGCTCGGGATTAGGAATGTCGGTCGTCTGGGGTACGGTAAAAGACCATGACGGTTTTATCGACATCATCACACAAGAGGGAACCGGAACGACGTTTGTGCTCTATTTTCCGACGTCACGCTCAGAAGAAAAAAGCCCCACATCGGTTTATATAGACGACTATCTGGGCAAGGGCGAGTCCATACTGATTATTGATGACGCACCGGAGCAAAGAGAACTCGCCAAGAGAATGATGCAGCGCCTCGGGTATGACGTGCATACGGCAGCCAGCGGCGAAGAGGCAATAGCGCTAATTAAAGACCGATCCTATGACGTGCTGATCCTCGACATGATCATGCCGCCGGGTATGAACGGTTTGGAAACCTATCGAAAAATACTGACGATCGTTCCCGATCAAAAAGCGGTTATTGCCAGTGGATATGCCGAAACAGAACGCGTCCATGAGGCACAACGCCTGGGCGCCGGCAGTTACATAAAAAAGCCGTACACACTGGAAAAAATCGGACTTGCGGTCAGATCTGAACTGGATCGGGAAGATCCGAAAAACAAATATACATTTTTACCTAAATAAAGAATCCTGGGTCAAAAGACCCACTGCTGCGCTCTTTTTCCTCCCGATGCGTATTTAACAGACCTTGGTCACCCTCCGTCTGATCAAAATATACTTTTGTACTTTTCAAAAGCCTTCGGGTCTCGGAAAAATATAGTAGGCGTTAGCCGTATAGGCTACCCCCTCCTTACAGAACGGCTCGTACCGGCCAGATAAGCCGCTCTTCGATTAGCGACACAATGTTAATTCAAAAGGTTGTTGCTTTTGTGTAAAGTCATGTAGAAAGATCAGTCCCCCTGTCTTCTAACCCATTGGAGGTTCATTACAAACCGCACCTTTTTACAAGGCCCTTCGGGCAGGTTTGAAACGGTAGGTTCCCGCTTTGAGCTTCTCGTGGATAAGCGCTAAACGCTCATCCTTGCGTAGTGCGTCATGCCAGGCGCACGCGAAGTTGCCGATGATACCTGCGCCCCACCTGAACGTTGTCGGACTGCTTTGGATTAACAAATGGTGGAGGCGGCGGGAGTCGAATCTGCGGCTACTCCTTCCACAGGTCAATATCGATGAGCCCCAGCTTGGCGGCGTATCGGACCAGGTCCATGGCGCAATGCAGATCGAGTTTTTTCATGATGTTGGAACGGTGATTCTCAACGGTTTTGATGCTGATAAAAAGCCGTTCGGCGATTTCCGATTTAGACTGGCCGTCGGCCAGCAAACGCATGATTTCCTGCTCTCGCGGGGTGAGGCGGCCGTAGTCCATATCATTCACCCGCGCCTCACGGACCGGCGATTGCATCAGCCGGGACACCACCTCGTGAGAGATGGAGCTGTCCAGAAAATATTCACCCTCGGTGACGGCATGCAGACCCTGGACCAGCCTGCCGGCGGCTGATTCCTTGACCACATAGCCGGTGGCGCCGGCCTGAAAGGATTCCACGATATAGTCGATCTTGGCATGCATGCTGATAATCATCACCCGGGTGTTCGGGAGGGCTTCCCGGATTCGCCGGGTTAGCTGCATGCCACTATCATCGGGCAGTGAAATGTCCACCAGGGCCACGTCCGGTTGGATCTTTTTGGCCATGGTCAGACCATCGCGTGCGTTGCCGGCTTCGCCTTCGACCACGAAATGGCGGCTTCCGGTGATGATGGATTTAAGGCCTTCTCTGAACAGCGGGTGGTCATCAACGATCAGAATGCGCTTCTTGGAAGCCACTGACTCTCTCCTTTAAGGGAATTTCGATGAAGATATAAGTGCCGGTGTTGGGTCTGGACTGGATATTGATCTTTCCATCCAGCAGACGAACCCGTTCCACCATACTTTGCAAGCCCATCCGCTTCTCCTTCCGAGCCTCTTCCCGCCGGGCATTCACGTCAAACCCCCTGCCATTGTCCTTGATACGGATAACGATGTCCGGCGACGATGCAACCAACCGGATCGTCACCCGGTTGGCACCGGCGTGCCGCTTGATGTTGTTCAAGGCTTCCTGGACCAACCGGTAGATGTTGATTTGGGTTTCATAGTCAAGGTCCAACTCATCCACACCGGCTGCTGCAAAATCGATGTCGATATTGCTTGTTGTGGCAAAATCCTCACAGTACAGGTAGACGGTCTTGACCAGGCCCAACTGGTCAAGGCCGGGGGGGCGCAGGTCATAGGCCATATCCCTGACCGCTGCAATGGACCTTTGCAAGATGCTGGAGAGTTGTAAAACTTTTTTTCGGATCTCTGTCGGCTGATCTTTGAACTGGGTCTCCAGGTTGATTTTCAGGGTAGACAGGTCCTGGGCAATGTGGTCATGAAGGTCCCGAGATATCTTCAGGCGCTCATTCTCCTGGGCTTTAATTAACTGGTGAGTAAGCACCTGCACCCGGTCCTGAGCCTGTTTGCGCTGAGTGACATCGACGCCGACGCTCAGGATTTCAACGATCCGGTGAGCTTTGTCCCGAAGGGGTTTATTGGTCCAGGCAATCCAGACGCGTGATCCGTCCCGGCGGACATTTTCAATTTCATTGGTGGGGTGTCGATCCGGGTGCTTAATAAAATCCATCATAAAGGAGCGATAGTCCCGTCCGGAGGATGCCCGCCACGGAATGATGGTTCCCAGAATATTCCGTCCGACAATCGCCTGCTTGGGAAATCCGAAAAATTTGCTGGCGTATTCATTGAAGAAGGTGATGTGGCCCACGGGATCAAAGCGTATGATAATGCTGTTGGTATTCTGGACCAGCTCACGGTATTTTGCCTCGCTACGGCGAAGGGCCGCTTCGGATTTTATGCGGGCGGTGATATCCCGGGCGACGGTATGGGCGCAGGTTCTGCCGGCGATCACGATCTTGCGGCTGCTGAACGCCATATGGATGGTGCGACCATCTTTTCGGGCGATTCTCGCCTCACCGGAGATGGATTGGCCGGACCAGATGCGTTTGAAATAGTCGCTGTGCCGCCCAGGGTTTACCTTGGTATGCAGTTCGAAGAGTTTAAGTTTTTTGAGTTCTTCCGGCCGGTATCCGGTCAGTTGGGTGGCACTGCGGTTAAAGATCAGGATCGATCCGTCGGTAGCGCTGATGAAAATGGCGTCCCTGGAACCGTCGAATATGATGCGGTGACGCTCCTGGCTTTCCCGCAACGTTTTTTCGATCTTTTTTCGGTCTTCAATTTCATTGAGCAGGTGTTCGTTGATCAGGCTGAGGTCCCGGGTTCGGGCGTGAACCCGTTTTTCCAATCTGTGTCGGTGCCGCTCCAGCTCTTGTTCGGCCTCTTTGCGCTGATGAATGTCGATGATCATCGCAAATTTGGAAATGGCGCCGTCGGTACGAAGGATGGGGATGTCGATTACATAATACCAGCGCTGGTCTTTTGGACTTTTCACTTCCCAGCGAACGGTTTCCCCTTTCAATACGCGGTCGTTGCGGCACCACGGGCAGACTGCGTCCAGATCGTGCAATACCTTGTGGCAACGAAGCCCCGTGCCGTCAAAACCCGTTCGCCGGATCAACCGCTCGTTCATGAACGTCACACGAAAATCTTCGTTGCAAACATAGACGAAACCGTCAAAGGCCTGAATAATGGCGGACAGCTGAAGGTCTCTCTCTTTCAATACATCCTGGGGCGGACGGTGGCCGGCGGCAGGGGTTTCGAAGGAAGAATGTTGCGCATTGTCGGACGGATATCGCTTCGATGGCAGGACAAGGTGTTTCAATCGGCTCCGCGTGCTCATCCGGACGACTCCCGTTGGCGGTTGAAGATCATGCAAAGGGATGTTATTTTGATCCAGTAGAGAAGTTATCTCAGAACCCACTTTTTGTAAAAGAAAAAACTTTGAAAAAAGCGAAATATTCGATAGAACACCGCAACGAGGCAATAAGGCCGCGCAAAGCCCTAACGGATACTGAACGGATGGAAACAAAAGGTGATCACCTGATCGACGTTAAACAGGCCGTCACCTCATACGCCCAGAGTGAGAAAGTCAAGTCGGGTTTAATCTGGATTTGTCAAATGGCCGACCAGGTGGCGGCCATGACTGGGCCGGGAAGGCAGCAGGGATTGATCCTGCTTCAAACCCTCACCCATATGGTTGCCGATGAATCGGATCTGGCCGGCCGAATTACCGGTGACCGTCGCTGGCATGAGATCGGACAGAAAATGAACATGGCGTTGGTGATGATCGATTCCGGCGTGCCGCAGGAGACCGCCTTTCACCTGACCCAGGCCCTAACCCGGGTCACCGGCATCGGTGGACAAGCGGCATCGGTGTTGAGGGAGAATGGCCTGTTTTAGGTGGGCAGATCGTTGAAACGGCGGCAGCCGGGGGCAACAGCGCTTTTTTTTAACCGGATTGGAAAACAGGTGGATCCTCTATCACCAAAGGACAACTAGCGGCATGAAAGATAAAGTCGGTACCTACTACTATCCCTTCCCCGAGAACAAACGGGTGCGCATGTACGTGCGCGGAAAAAATGGGGAAGTTGAATTCAGGATGAAAAACGAGGACGATCCGAGTGTCTGGAACGATCACGGTTGGGTTCCCTATGATGCCATTCAACAGGCCCAGGCGCTATACGAAAAACGGGGTGGGTTCGATCCCAACCAGGCTTACGATATCCAGATCGCCAAGGTCTTGATCCGGGACGGTGGATAGACGGTTCGGACGACTGGGAGACAGCATTTATGGTTTTACAGGGGGCGGCCGGATTGGTGGTTTTTCTTCTTTTGGCCTGGCTGATAGGTGAAAATCACAAACAGGTATCGTTGAAATTGGTTGCCGCGGGCATCGCCATCCAGCTGATCATCGGCCTGATCCTGCTGAAGCTGCCGGTCTTCAGGCAATTTTTCCTGCTCCTGAATGACGGGGTCATGGCCCTCGAGGCGGCAACCACGGCCGGAACAACATTTGTATTCGGCTACCTCGGCGGCGCCGAGCTGCCCTTTGCCGAGTCCTATCCCGGTGCCGCATTTATCCTGGCGTTCCGGGCGCTGCCGCTGGTTCTGGTGATCAGTGCCCTGTCGGCCCTTTTTTTCCATTGGCGCATTCTTCCTTTGGTGGTCAGGGGCTTCTCCTGGTGTCTGCGAAAAACCATGGGGCTGGGGGGCGCCGAAGGCCTGGCGGTATCGGCCAACGTATTTGTTGGCATGGTAGAGTCACCGCTGTTTGTGCGGCCTTATCTGGAGAAGATGACCCGTAGCGAGTTGTTTACCCTGATGACGGCGGGGATGGCCACGATTGCCGGTACGGTAATGGTGTTGTACGCCGGTATCCTGGGTGATGCCCTCCCCGGTGTCATGGGCCATATTCTTACCGCCTCGATCATCAGCGTACCGGCCGCTGTTACCGTGGCAAAGGTGATGATCCCCGAAACCAATTCACCCACCGGCGGTGAACTGGTGGTGGAACAACCGGATGCCAACGGCATGGACGCCGTCACCCGAGGCACCCTCCAGGGCGTTGAGTTGCTGATTAACATCATCGCCATGCTGGTGGTACTCGTGGCGCTGGTTCATCTGGTCAATACGTTGTTGGGTGTATTTCCCGATATGGGGGGACGACCGATCACCCTCCAGCGGGCATTGGGGATCGTGATGGCGCCTTTGGCCTGGCTCATGGGGGTACCCTGGCAAGAGGCGCCCGTGGCCGGTGGTCTCATGGGTATAAAAACCATTCTGAATGAATTCCTGGCCTACCTGGAACTTAGCCGCCTGCCTCCGGGCACACTGGATGAGCGTAGCATGCTCATCATGACTTACGCCATGTGCGGATTTGCCAACCCCGGCAGCTTGGGAATCATGATCGGCGGCCTGGGCACCATGGCGCCGGGCCGGCGTAGCGAGATCGTTTCCCTGGGCCTGCGGTCAGTGGTGGCCGGCACCCTGGCCACCTGCATGACCGGTGCGGTGGTGGGGATTCTCACCGGGTAGGCGGACCGTCTTCCGGACCAAGGATCATGAACTTTGTTTCGTCCCCGATCCTATGCGGAAAAACCCTGGAGTACCCGTTTGACGACATTGCCGTCGGCCGAAGCGCCGAAATGGGCCATGATGGGGCCCATGGTCTGCATTTGGTTCCTGTAGGCCGAGAAGTCGATATTGGCGGCGATCCATCGGCGTATTTCATCTTCCGTGGCCATTTTGGGCAGGTACGCCTCGATGATGTCGATAAAGGGCGATGCTTCTCCCCGCCCGCTCTTTTCCAGCATCTCCTTTTCCGATTTAATCAGCTTTTTGAATATCTTGATGATTTCATCATCCGGAAATTGTTTTTTGTCTAAACGGGCCATTTCTCCCATGACGACACGGATCGCATCTTTTTTGGCACCGTCCCGGGCCTTCATGGCCGTTTTCAAATCGGCTTTCAGTTTATCTTGAAGTGTCATCGCAATAATCCTTTCCCAAGAATCGGGGGAGTAAAGTCGCAGCAAGCATCGATATGACTTTTCAGGGATCGGTTGATGCGACCCATGCACGACTCGATCAAGGTTCCCCCCATTGAAGGGTCATTCTTTTTTTCTTCTTTTTTTTCACCGTCTCGGCTACGAAGAAAAAAAGAATGACTGTCTCAGCGGCCATCGAATTTGTCAAGAAAATTGCTTGGTAAATATAAGGCCCCGCATTTATATAATTTTTAACGATATCCGGCTTGCCAAGGGGTATGGACGCGGTTATATTCTCATAACGTCTCGACAGTGTCCGGAACGCGGCCGACACGTCATCCGGACGCGACATCGTACGTACCTGCAACAGGCTGTTAAATAGCAATGCGACTCTTATTGGTTGAAGACGACAAAAAAATTGCCTCTTTCGTGAAAAAAGGATTCAAGGCGGAAGGCTTTGCGGTGGATCACGCCCCGGACGGGACGACCGGGCTGGACCTGGTACTTAACGAGCCGTACGATGCCGCGGTTGTGGACATTATGCTGCCCGGGTTGGACGGCCTGTCCCTGATTGGGCGCATGCGGCGGGAAAATGTGATGACACCGGTGATCATCCTCAGCGCCAAAGGGGCTATCGATGACCGTGTCAGAGGCCTTCAGACCGGTGGTGACGACTACTTGAGCAAACCATTTGCCTTTTCGGAATTGCTGGCCCGGGTACAGGCCTTGATCCGGCGCGCCAGTGGTGCCAAAGAACCCACCCGACTGACCTACGGTGACCTGACCATCGATATTCTGACGCGTGAAGTCCGCCGTGAGGGGGCGAAGATCGACCTTCAGCCGTTAGAGTACTCTCTGCTGGAGTACCTGATGCGAAACGCCGGCCGGGTCGTGTCCAAGACCATGATCATGGAGCATGTCTGGGATTACCATTTCGATCCCCAGACCAACGTGGTGGAAGCACGGATCTGCCGATTGCGCGACAAGGTGGATAAGGGATTTAAAGAAAAACTGATCCACACGGTTCGCGGGGTGGGGTATGCCCTTCGGCAGAATGATTAGACTGCCTCGAACCCTCTCCTTCCGATTGACCCTATGGTACGGGATCGTCTTTTCCTTATTGTCATGTTTGGCTTTTCTTTTCTTTTATGTGTTGATTACCACCAACCTGAAACAGCGTCTGGACAGCCGCCTTTCCGACAAGATATCTGAATTTGAGGCCATATATAACCTGCATGGGCTTGAAGATGTCAAGGCCGCCGCGCTGATCGAATCACAGGCCGCCGGTGAGAAAAAGATATTTTTCCGCCTTTTGTATGCCGGTGGCGTGGCATTTTCTTCGTCCAATATGTCCTATTGGCGGGAGATCGGGATCAATCGCAATGCCGTCGGTCGGCTGGTGGAGGGCCGTTCACGGGTTTATGAAACCCTGACCTTGCCGGGCCGACCGGATCGGGTGCGCATCGTTTACGGCATCATCGGCAGGGGCGTGGTGGCCCAGTTCGGCTATTCCATGGAAAACGACACGGCTTTTGTTAGCATATTCAAGAAAATTTTTCTTATTGCCATGTCCGCCTTGATTCTAACTGCCATCCTGGTGGGCTGGTTCATGGCCAGGCGAGCCCTTTCCGGCGTCGAAGCGGTCACGCGGACCGCCCGGCAGATTTCCGAATCCGACCTCAGCCGGCGGGTGCCGATAATGGCGCGCCACGAGGAGATCGACCGCCTGGCGGTGACCTTCAACCAGATGCTGGACCGCATCGAAAAGCTGGTGTCCGAAATCCGCGAAATGGGTGACAACATCGCCCATGATCTGAAAAGCCCGTTGACGCGGATTCGCGGGATGGCTGAAATCAGTATCGGGAGTGAACCCGGCGACGGGGATGACTTGACCTTGGCCGGCGGCACCATCGAAGAGTGCGACCGGTTGCTGGATATGATCAATACCATGTTGATAATCTCCAAAACCGATGCCGGCGCCGGAGAAATTGCCATGGCGCCGGTAAACCTGGCAGACGTGATCCGTGGCGCGGTGGCGCTGTTTGCTCCCCTGGCTGAAGACAAGGGGCTTTACCTGTCCTGTGAAACACCTGAAAACCTGATGGTGCGAGGGGATCTTAAAATGCTTCAACGGGCAATGGCCAATCTCGTAGACAATGCGATCAAGTACACACCGGCAACGGGAAACATTGACATTCGTGCGTTTCGTGATATGAAAGTGACCGAAAGGATTAACATTTCCATTAAAGATAGCGGTGATGGCATCGACACCGAGGACCTGTCTAAAATTTTTAATCGGTTCTTCCGATGTGACCAGAGCCGAGCAACCGATGGGTCTGGGCTGGGCTTGAGCCTGGCAAGGGCTGTCGCCCGCGCCCATGGCGGCGAAATCAATGTCGAGAGCACACCAGGAAAAGGAAGTACCTTCACCCTATACCTGCCCCCGATGAAAATTAGTTGATAAAATGAACCGCATCGAATTCACACTTTGATCCTGCGCCTCTCCTATTGCATGTGCATCGAACATACTTCTTGAGAGCCGATGGCAAACTATGAATTTATCCAAAAATAAAATCGATGTTGCCGATCCCTATAGCATGCTTCGGGTCAACCTCAACCCGTTGACCCTGGCTTTTACGGGAAGTGACAAATCCCTGGAGGCCCCCTTCCGAAAAGCCTATTTTTCAAACTCT
>Ga0209633_10000709_pt1 | contig 37694 bp, 38 predicted proteins | sample Cruoilmetagenom1_FD_187290 | JGI IMG/M metagenome (GOLD analysis project Ga0209633, IMG submission 187290) | Oil polluted marine microbial communities from Coal Oil Point, Santa Barbara, California, USA - Sample 1 (SPAdes) (version 2) | ecosystem: Environmental > Aquatic > Marine > Oil seeps ...
TTCAAAATAAAGTTGATGGAAACTCAGATGCCAACGACCCAAGATTAGGTTTTAATATATCGATAAATGTAAAAGGATTATCAGACACTTTTGAAGTTGGTAGAAAAGTCTATATTAAAATGAATGGTTTGGCGGTTAGTTTATCGCATGGAGTTCTTGTAATTGGGAAACAATCTGGAAATAATATAGAACAAATTCAAGCATATGAGTATAGAGATTTTATCATAAGAGATCCGGAAATAATGGCCTTAACCCCAAAAATAACTAGTGTTGAATCCTTAACCGATCAAGATAGAAATACCTTCATTCAGTTAGATAATATGCAAATTCATAGACACGATATTGCAAAATCTTATGCCGGTGAAGTAAGTGATGAATTTGATGGGTTAAGAACTTTAGAAAGTTGTGATGATGGCGGGAGTATAGTATTACAAACAAGCACTTTTGCCGATTTTAAATCCTTACAGGTCCCTCAAAATAAAGGTTCAATTCAAGGGATTTTTAGTAGAGATTTTGGTGATGATTTTAATGTATTTATCATAAATAGTGCATCAGCTATAAATTTTGATAATCCGGAACGTTGTGACCCAATTGAGCTTGATTGTGGTATTGCTTCATCTATGGGTAATGGTATCTTATTCAAGGATGATTTTGAAACACAATCAACTGGTTCATTGATTTCTGGTAACGGTTGGGCAAACTATATTGAAGCAGGAACTCAAAGTTGGGAAGCATACAGTGATGACGGAGAAAATTCTTCATTAGGTGTTTCTGCAAATATTGGATCGTACAGATCGGGTGATATAAGTTCAATAGCCTGGTTAATAACTCCTGAAGTAAATTTTGATAATCATGATGGTGAAACATTAACCTTTAAAACGTCAAATAGTTTTTCGGATGGTAGTAATTTAGAATTGTTCTACTCTTCTGATTGGGACGGGACTGAAGAAAATATCACTAGCGCAACGTGGGGTGTTTTACCAGCTGCCTATATTATTCAAGACGATGATTTCTTTGGAGGGTGGTATAGTTCTGGAATTGTAGATCTTTCTTGTGTGAATGGTACGATGCATATAGCGTTTAAATACACCGGAAGTGGCAAAGAAGACGCTGACGGAACTTATGAGTTAGATGAAATAAACATAAATTATATTGAGTAATTAAATTTTATCTAAATTTAAAAACCTGCTAGTAGCTACTAGCAGGTTTTTTTCTACTTACTGTGCATTCAAATATGAATGAAAGACAATTACGACATTACTTATACTTAATGGATTCATTATATGGTTTTTCGAATAGCCTCAAAAACAATAAATTAATTGGTTGCTTAACCGTACCACCAACCGTTCTGGGTAATTTAAGTCTAGAATTAGAAGATTTCTAATTTAAAAGAAAAATAACACCATTTTTTACCTATTTGATTCTTATTTTTTCATCAAAATTATCGTCAAAATTATTTGAGGTAAAAATATTTCCGTCAAGAGCTCTTGTCTATCAAAAAACAAAAAAAATGATCGTCAAGATGTTTTGATGTAAATATTTTTACATATATTTGTGTTGTCTATCAAAAATAGCTATTTATTAACATCAATACTATTTGATGTTAATAACTTTAAAATAAAGATCTTCAAAATATGGAACTAAACTTTGAAAATGCAGTTCAATACCATTATGACCAATTTCCTCCACAAATTCTGAAATATGGGGAATTTATTAATGAATTAATACGTGCAACAGATGCTATTGCAAGGTATGATCAAATGCTCAAAAATATGCATAATAGTGAGATTTTATTGGCTCCTTTAAGAAATCAAGAGGCTGTAATATCGTCAAGAATGGAAGGTACAATAAGCACTATGGATGAAATTCTGCAATTTGAAGCAGATGAAAATGGAGACACCACAAATCCACAAAACGTTCGTTCCGAAGTATTTGAAACGATTTTATATCAAAGAGCACTGGTAAACGCACAAAGGGTGATGGAAGACGGTCAAAAATTATCATCTTCTCTAATAAAATCCTTACATCAACAACTTCTATATTTCGGTAGAGGTGCGAGCAAATCCCCAGGTTCATTTAAACATGAACAAAACTTTTTAGCGGACAAATTAAAAAAGAATATTCTGTTCGTACCAATAAGCCCTGAAAAATTAATAGATGGACTTGAAATTCTATTTAATTATTTAGAAAATAATGAACATCCCATCCTCATTAAAACGGCATTAATGCATATAGAGTTTGAGGCACTACACCCATTTCAAGATGGGAATGGAAGAATTGGAAGAATGCTAATAACCCTTCTATTATGGTCGACAGGTATCATTTCTGCTCCACATTTTTACATTAGTGGGTATTTAGAGGATAATAAAAATCTATACATAGATACAATGAGGAATGTTTCGGAACACGGTGATTGGGAGTCATGGTGTAAGTTCTTTTTAAATGCTGTTGAAAAGCAAGCAATGAGAAATTTAGAAATTGCTGAAAGTATAAAACTGCTTTATGAAGAGATGAAATCTACTTTTTCAGATATTCTTTCTTCAAAATGGAGTGTCAACGCTTTAGACTATATTTTTACAAATCCCGTATTCAGAAATAATAAATTTACTTCTAATAGTGGAATCCCTGGTCCTACGGCTGCTAGATTTACACGTTTACTTCTAGAAAACGAATTAATCGTTACTCGAGAAGAATCTTCTGGAAGAAGACCCGCACTATATTCCTTTGAACCATTAATGAGACTAGTGAGAGTATAGAATTCATAAAGAAGAAAAAAATAAGAATACGAACTTTCAATTTACCTCTGATGTTAGCAAGTTTTTATTTTGAATTTTAAACGTGAGTTAGATGAAATAAACATAAATTATGTTGAGTAATCAGACCTTATCTAAATTTAAAAACCTGCTAGTAGAACTAGCAGGTTTTTTATAGCTATTAAAGCTGTTTTAATAATTCTTCAACGGCTCGTTCTAATTGCGAGTCTTTTCCTTTTGCTTTTTCATCAGGATAATTATCAATAATAATATCTGGTACGGCAGGTGTAAAATCCATATTTTTTTCTGAAGACTTTACAAACCACCCTCTAAAAGGCACCCTTACAAAAGAACCATCAATTAAGGTCTGTCCTCCTGTTGAAATTACTGCACCAAAAGTCGGTGTCCCAACTAGTTTGCCTAAACCTAACTCTTTATAAGCATGTGAAAATATTTCTGCATTAGAATAACTATTTTGATTACATAAAGCAATAGAAGGTTTTGTCCAAGATGCTAGTGGTAAGCGTTCACTAAAAGGATAATGGCTTTTAAATTTTTTATGTTCTGCGCTCAGGTCTTTTGCCGCTCCTCTTGGAATGGTATAAGCATGTTGTTTTACGTTTAGCACCGCCATTAAATAATCGGTAGTCCAACCTCCACCATTATAACGTACATCAATGACAATACCTTCTTTACCTAAACCGGCTGCCGTAAGTTCACGTTCAAAACGTTCAAAGCTTGTCCAATTCATTCCTTGAATATGAATATAACCCAAACGTCCTTTTGAGTATTCATTGGTTAGTCGTTTACGCTCATTAACCCATGCTCTATAATTATCTACTCTCCCACTTAACTTAGGTCTAATAATTACTTCTTTTTCTTTACCATTGGTAATTACACCCAAAATGATTTTTTCTTTGGTAGTAGCAGCTAAATGCTTATAAATGTTTTCGGTTACCGAAACTCTTTCACCGTTCACTGACGATATAATATCATTTATATTTAATTTACTTGCTTCTCTATCTCCTGCTGAATTCGGTACTATGTAAATAACTCTTAAATCTCCTTTTGATGTTGGTTTTAACTCTACACCTAGTAATCCCGTGCTTTCCTTCTGAACTGATTTGCGTTCTTCACCACGATACATCCCCATATGACTTGCATTTATCTGTCCCAACATAATATTGAATATAAATTTAAAATCGGTTCTTGTTGAAGCTTTGATAGCTAAAGGTTTATATGTTTTCTTGAGTTCGTTCCAATTTTGACCATGATGTTTAGGGTCATAAAATCTATCATTAATAACCTTCCATGCTTCATCAAAAATTTGATTGGACTCTGCCGTATAATCAATATTCATTTTAGCATTAAAAGGCAAACTTTCTTTTTTAACACCTTCTAATTTAATGCGAGATACTTGCCCTTTACTCAAGTAATATAAATTTTTCCCTTTATCAGATAAGGATATACTTCTAGGGCGTGAATTTTTCTTAGTAAGCTCTTTCTTATCTTTCCCTTCCCAACTAATTTGATAAAGATCTGAATCTACATTGGCATTGCCTCTGGAACCATTACCGGTTCTATAATAAAATGTTTTGCCATCTTCAGAAATTGCACTTAAAAATTCACCTCCGGTAAATGAAGTAACTTGTTGCTGCCGTTCATGTATATTTTCAAAGTCTATTAAAACATTTTCTATCTTCTGCTCTACTTTACCTTTTTTATCATCAACTATATCCTCTTTCTTTGGTTTTTTCTCATCAACTATTTCATCCCAATCTTCTTGGGTTTTTTCCCAATCTTTTTTCTGTAACCAGACAAACCAAATATCAAAATCGCTATTATTTCTATTTGATGAAAATGCAATTTTTGAACCATCTTTACTCCATTTAGCGTTACCATCTGATTTAGGGTGCATTGAAATATTTACAGGTTTTTTACTGTTGTCAGCTTTATGAATATAAATTTCATTATTGAAATTTAAATCACTTAAATTATACGTTAACCATTTTGAGTCTGGAGACCAAGCCACGCTTTCTGCAGTATCCCAACCATCTAATAATACTTTTTCGCTACTAATTTTCCCATCTTCAGCAATGGCCGCGACAATTAGTTTGCCATATCCTCGATTAAAGGCAACTTGCTTTTTATCTGGAGATAATACAAGATCATTGTCTCCTTCTTTATTATTAGTTACTTGAGTAATTTTATGTTTTAATGTAGTGAATAAATTTTTGTTATTTTCATCACTAGAACTTACAGTATACATATTACTAACACCATTTCGATCTGAAATAAATACTAATGTGTTTTGATTTAACCAAGCAACATTACTATCCTTATATGGCGATTTAGACACATTAACTGTTCTACTTTTTTTTGTATCGTTTTCTGTAATAAAAATTTCTCCTCGGATCACCAAAGCACTATATTTACCGTCAGGTGATACAGCTATTTCCGTTGCATCACTTGCAAACGTTTTTCTAACAATTGGATCAAATCTATAATCACTATTTATTGTAATTGATATAGGAGTTGCAATCTTGGTTGTGGCATCTAAGAGCCAAAGTTTGTCTCCGGAAACCATCACAATATCATTTCCATTCTTACTTAGATCAAAAGAAAATAATCCCATATCCTTTAATGATGATATTTGAGAAATATCCCCCGTTTTATTTCCATTTTCATCAACAGTTAATTTATGAATATTGTACTTACCACTTCTTGCTGATTGGAAGTAAATAGTATTGTCATCAGCCCATTGTGGCTTTAGATCTTGGCCATTAAATGTGGTCATTTGGTTGTATTTATCTTTTTTAATGTCATATAACCAAAGGTCTCTATTTGCTGGGCCTTTATAAGCCTCCCGTTCAATTCTACAAGAACCTCTTGTAAAAGCAATAAAATTTTTATTTGGAGAAAGTGTTGCATCAAACCCAACAGCATTTAGCAATCTGAACGGTGTTCCTCCTTCTGTACTTACCGAATGGATCTCAGGCTCACGTTCTAATTGAACAAAATTTCTGGCTGTTGTAAATATTATTTCATTATTGGCAGTAAAATCAGTCACTTGATCATTTGATGAATGATATGTAATTCTTAAAGGAGTACCGCCTGTAGACGGAATAGTAAACACGTCATTATTCCCATAACGATCTGTTTGAAAAGCAATCGTTTTACCATCGGTACTCCAAACAGGATTGGTATCATAGGCTTCATGAATAGTAAGTCGTTTTAAATTGTTTCCAGAAATTGAAACTGTCCAGATATCACCTTGATAATTAAAAGCTACTAATTTCCCATTAGGACTTAAAGAAGGGTTGTTAATTAATGGATTTTTTTGAGAGTGTAAACTTATGTTAACAGCGAAAATACATACAAGATATAGAAGAAAATTTTTCATAAAAAGATAAATTTATTTACCTTCAAATGTACAATATTGAATACGTATTTATAAGAAACTCAATATTATTTTTTAGTAAGCAATGTGACATATACTGGAAAATGATCACTAAAACCTCCTTGATGCCATTTACCTATATACGTTCTAAACGGATTTCCTTTTCTTTTACCTTTCCATTCTTTTAAAAAGTGTTCATCAAAAATTTCTGCTTGTTTAAAAACATGCTGAGTATTTTGTTCTATAAAGAAATTTCTACTCAAAATAATTTGATCAAACAAATACCAATCATCATTATATTTTAAAGACCCACGCCCTTTATCAAGAATAGATTCGAAGGGATTATAAAATTCTTGTGTAACTAAATGTTGTTTTATACTGGTGCTCGTAGGGTTGTCATTAAAATCACCCATAATAATAATTTTTGGGGAGTCAATTTCCTGATTAATTTTTGCAATTATTTCTTGGTTCAATGTCGCTGCTTCAATGCGCTTCTGTTCAGTTTCATTTGTCCCTTTTCTTCTTGAAGGCCAGTGATTCACGATAAAGTGTGTCAATTCTCCTTTTAAGTTCCCTTTAACTAAAAGTACGTCTCGTGTATAATCTCTTTCACCTGCTTCTTCATGCAAGTATAACGTTTTTGACTCTGCAGCAATAAATTCAAAATATTTTTTCTGATATAATAAAGCAACGTCTATTCCTCGTTCATCAGATGAATCAAAATGAACAATTCCATAATTATATTTTTGAAGTGCTTCGGTATTAATCAAATCTGCGACCACCTGCATATTTTCAACCTCGGCTAACCCGATAATAACCGGTGCTGTTGAACTTATATCAGTCCCTATTTGGGAAATAACCGAACTTAATTTTTTTAATTTTCTGTGATATCGTTTAGCATCCCATTTTTTTTTACCTTTTGGTGTAAAATCGTCATCTAATGTTTCTGGATTGTCATAGATGTCAAATAAATTCTCGAGATTATAAAATGCAATGTTATAAAGATTGTCTTGTTTGGTCTTTTCGCTCAAAATAGATTATTCTAAAAAATCGAAAGTACAAAATTATTATGTATTGCATCCTTAATCTCTTTACCTTTGCACTATGATTGAAAAAAAGAAGTTTGATTTTGAAAAAACTGTTTTAATTGGTGTAATTAACCAAGAACAAAATGAGGAAAAATCTAAAGAATATTTAGACGAGTTAGAATTCTTAACCTTTACTGCGGGTGGTGAAGTTATCAAGCGTTTTACACAAAAGGTTGATACCCCAAACCCAAAAACATTTATTGGTACCGGTAAAATAGAAGAAGTACGTCATTTTATTGAAGCGAATGATATTGGTTCTGTTATTTTTGATGATGAATTAACACCTGGCCAACAAAAAAATATTGAACGTATCTTAGAATGTAAAATCTTAGATAGAACAACTTTAATTCTAGATATTTTCGCGCAACGGGCGCAGACAAGTTATGCCAGAACTCAAGTTGAATTAGCACAGTATCAATATTTATTGCCTCGCTTAACCGGATTGTGGACACACCTTGAAAGGCAACGTGGAGGTATTGGTATGCGTGGACCGGGTGAGACCGAAATTGAAACAGATAGACGTATTGTACGCGATAAAATTGCCTTATTAAAAAAGAAGATCAAGACCATTGACAAACAAATGGCAGTACAACGTGGCAATAGGGGTAAAATGGTTAGAGTTGCCATCATTGGATATACCAATGTTGGTAAATCTACACTCATGAATGTTGTTAGTAAAAGTAAGGTCTTTGCAGAAAACAAACTATTCGCTACACTCGACACTACTGTTAGAAAAGTAGTTATTAAAAATATTCCGTTTTTATTATCTGATACTGTTGGTTTTATTAGAAAGTTACCTACACAATTGGTAGAGTCATTTAAATCAACTCTAGATGAAGTAAGAGAAGCAGATTTATTGTTACATGTAGTTGATATCTCTCATCCTAATTTTGAAGAACATATTGATTCTGTTAACAAGATACTTGATGAAATTAAAAGTGCTGATAAACCAACCTTAATGGTATTTAATAAAATTGATAACTATACTTTTGAAACTATTGATGAAGATGATCTAATTACTGAAAGGACAAAAGCTCACTACACTCTAGAAGACTGGAAAAAAACCTGGATGGGTAAATTAGATGATAACTGTTTATTTATTTCAGCTTTAAATAAGGAAAACTTAGATGAGTTTAAGGATAAAGTTTTTGAAGAAGTTAAGAAGATTCATATATCTAGATTCCCTTATAATGACTTCTTATACCAAGAGTATGAATAAAATTAATCTTGTTTTTCTTCATCGATAATTCCGTGCCTTTTCACACGTTTTCTCCAATTTTTTTTAGCTAGTTGTTGCATGTCAGAATCGGTATCGGTTTCATCCATAATTTCAAGGCCTAACAAGGTTTCAAATACGTCTTCCATGGTTACCAAACCGCTTATTGAACCGTATTCATCTACAACCAGTGCAATATGTTCTTTTTCCTGAACTAGTTTTTCAAAAAGATTGGGTATTGCAACATTTCTATTAACAACTAACAGTTCTCGTTTTAAATCGGCTAGTTTTAAATCATCATTGTCTTCAGCCACATTTTTAAATACATCATTCTTTAAAATATAACCTGTAATGTCATCACTATCTTCCTTATAAATTGGAATTCTAGAAAATTGAAGGGATTTATTTTCATCAAAAAATGCTTTAACGTTCTGTCCTTCCGATGCCGTTTTTATTACTGTTCTTGGTGTCATGATGTCTTTTGCCGAAATAGACTTAAAGTTCAATAAGTTTTTAATCACTTTAGACTCTGATTCTTTAAAAACACCTTCTTCATGTGCAATTTCTGTCATTGCATGAAAATCTTCTCTACTTAATACACTCTCACCATGAGCAGTATTACCGAATATTCTTGTAAACAACTGTAATGTCCAAATAACACCTGTCCATTTGAATAAAAATATTAATATTTTCAAAACGCGGGTTGAAAATCCTGCTAATTGCTTCCAATAAGTTGCTCCAATTGTTTTGGGGATTATTTCAGAAAGCACCAAAATTAAAACGGTCATGATAGCTGAAACTATACCAACTATATTGTTACCTGAGCCAAACGCTTTCTCTGCTTGTACACCAACCATAATTGCTCCTACAGTATGTGCCACGGTATTTAAAGTTAAAATAGATATTAAAGGTTTATCAATATCTTTTTTTAGATCTTCCAGATCATCCGCATATAGTTTACCTTCTTTTTTCTTTATATTTATAAATGTTGGGGTTACACTTAATAATACAGCCTCTAGGATTGAACATAAAAAAGAAAAGAATATAGAAACTAATCCGTAAACAATTAATAAGGTCATTTATGTTTTATTTAACTGCTAATTTAAAACAAAATAAGCAGTATAAAAAAGGCGCTCATATGAGTGCCTTTTAAATTTTCGATATTGGTGTGGTTAAAAGTTCTAAGTTCTCTTAAAAAGCATAGTTTAAACCAAACAACCAATAAGATTGTAATTTATTGTCAACTGTATCAAAAGTTTCGTTTGGATTAGGATCAATAGGTCTTGTTTGTGAATAATTAACCGCTTCTTGAATGTTATCTCTTAATCCAAAGTCAAAGCCTACACCGATTTTTTTCCAAAGGGTATATCCAAATGAGTTCGTCCATTGCCAGTTAGAAAAGTTAGAACTCTTATAACTCTGAAACATAGAAAGATTAGTTTTAAAGTTCACTGCACCTATTTTTTTGGTATAGTCAGCTACTATTTTTGCACCTAAAGATGATTCAAATACAGCATCGCCTTTGCTAAATACAAAATTGTAGTTTAAAGGATGAATTACTACTACTAAATCTGTAACTGGTGTCCATGTAAAACCAACACCTAAATCTAAATAGCCTGGATCATTAAAATTACTTAAGATAGTTGTTCTGTACTCTCCTAAAGTTGAAACTGCCCATTTATCACTTAATTTGCGTCCATATAATGAAGTAAAACTAAATACATCAGTAGCCTCTTTAAAACTATCATCATCAGTAGGATCATCTTCATCATCAAATTTAACCCAAGATAAATTTACATTTGCTGAATTTCTCCAGAAATATTTCTCTTGCAAATTATTCGCAAAAGCATTTACCGTAAAACCAATATTTCCTGCAGATGAATTGGGTGCTCCTTTAGAATACCAGTTGTTAAAGCCAGATAGACTTCCACCAATAGTACCAAATGCACCGTTTTTCCAGCCTGGCAAGGCATCTATTTGACCTTGAATAGCGTCAACTTTGGCCTTCAAGGCGGCAATTGAATCCTTTTTAGGGGCTTGTTCAGCCTTTAGCTCTTCCAATGTTTGTGCATAAGTAGGAGACAGGGTTAACACCATAACAAATGCAAATAGTAATTTTTTCATATTTAAGTTAATTTTTAGTTTGCGCGTGCAAAATTAAAAATAAATCCTGAATAAAATCTAAAGAATTTACCTCTAAGATTTATATAATGGTACTGTTGAACATGCTTCTCCAAACATGATCGATTTTGCAACAGGAAGTAGTTTTTGTACAAGTTGTACTGGTATTGTTGAAGGAATTGGCTTATTGGTACACCCTTTAATGATAATTGGTTTGTCTTTGAATTTATCTAATTGAAAATTTGAGATAATTTCCTGAAAAATAATAGTTTCCAATAGTTCTAAATTACCTACTACTATTTTCTTTGCAAACGGACTTAATTTAGCAGTAATCAATAAATAAGACCATGAAGGAATAATGGCGTCTGTTGAACAAGTCAAAGCAATATAACTATCTCTATATTGACTCCAATTATGACTCTCAACGTGCTCTCGAAAATCTTTCTCTTTAAGGATAAATCCTTCATGCAACCATTTCGAAATATCAAATAGTGTCCTTTTACCTTCAGGATAAAACTCTTCAAGGTCAATAGTAATTAAACTACTTGCAGCTACCCTATTTTTAATTTCGTTAGCGATAATTTTTTCTTTTCTTTTCTCTCTATTTTTCTTCTTAAAGAAAGCCCAATTCTAATTTTGCTTCTTCGCTCATCATATCTTGAGTCCACATAGGATCGAAAGTGATTTCAACTTCGGCATTATTAATTTCTTCAACAGTTTTTACTTTTTCTTCTACTTCTACAGGTAAAGTTTCGGCTACAGGACAATTTGGAGATGTGAGTGTCATTAATATTTTTGCATCATTATTTTCATTTACAAAAACATCATAAATTAATCCTAACTCATATATATCAACAGGAATTTCAGGGTCATAAATAGTTTTTATAACCTCTATAATTTTATCGCCTATTTCTTGCAATTGTGTTTCTGTCATCATACTCTTTTTAAAATGATTCTAAATAAGAGCAAAAATACTCAAATTTCCTGAAAAACTATCTCTTTGAGTATAAACTACTCCTGTGCTAATTTTGATTGGAAAGCAACAGCATATAATTTTACCTGTTTTATCATAGAAACCAATCCATTTGCTCTAGTGGGGGAAAGATGTTCTTTCAACCCGATTTCATCGATAAAAGCAGTGTCAGCATCTAATATTTCTTGTGGTGTGTGATTTGAAAAAACGCGTAATAAAAGTGAGACGATACCTTTGGTTAAAATTGCATCGCTATCAGCGGTATACTCAATTTTATCGCCATCAAGTACCGCATATAACCATACTTTAGACTGGCATCCTTTTATAATATTATCATCCGTCTTAAATTGCTTGTCAATTAACGGAATTGATTTCCCTATTTCAATAATATATTCATAGCGCTCCATCCAATCATCAAACATTGAAAATTCGTCTACAATTTCTTCTTGTATTTCTTTGATAGTCATTTTTTAAACTTATTTTTGCACCAATAGTAGGGCGCTTTTGTATAAAAGCGCAAAATTACGGTAAAAAAGAAATACTTTCCCACTATAATGGGGAATATAACGAAAAGAATAAAATGAGTAAACTTTTAATAGTAGGCACATTAGCATTTGATAAAATAGAGACCCCATTTGGTAAAACAGATAAAATTTTAGGTGGTGCAGCAACTTTTATAGGTCTGTCTGCTTCACAATTTGGGGTGCCATCTGCTATAGTGTCTGTTGTGGGAGATGATTTTCCTCAAGGTTATCTGGAAATGTTGCAAAGTAAAAATATTGATACTTCTGGTGTTGAAATTGTAAAAGGAGGTAAAACTTTCTTTTGGAGTGGTAAATATCATAATGATATGAACTCTAGAGATACTTTGATAACTGAGTTAAATACGCTTGCAGATTTTAATCCGGTTGTCCCTGAAAGTTTTAAAGATACTGATTTTTTAATGTTGGGAAATTTACATCCTTCAATTCAACAATCCGTTATTGAGCAAATCCCTGAAAGACCTAAACTAGTAGTATTAGATACTATGAATTTTTGGATGGATAATACTTGGGATGAGCTTATAGCAGTGATTAAGAAAATTGATGTTATTACTATTAATGATGAAGAAGCGAGACAACTAAGTGGTGAATATTCGTTGGTAAAAGCTGCACAAAAAATTCATGAAATGGGTCCAAAATATGTTGTTATTAAAAAGGGGGAACATGGTGCTTTATTGCTAAATGACGATAAAATGTTTTATGCCCCTGCCTTACCATTAGCTGAAGTGTATGACCCTACCGGAGCTGGAGATACTTTTGCAGGAGGTTTTATTGGTTATCTTGCAAAAACTAAGGATATATCATTTGAAAATATGAAGAATGCAGTAATTTATGGGTCCAATTTAGCTTCCTTTTGTGTTGAAAAATTCGGAACCAGAAGGATGGAATACCTAACTAGTGATGAAATTCATAAACGTTTACGTAGATTTAAAGAATTAACTCAGTTTGAAATAGAAATAAATTAAATAATCTTCCGCAATATTGTTGCGGATTTTTTTTGCTAAAAATATGAGTGACGCTATTAAGCATGAATGCGGAATTGCCTTGGTAAGACTACTTAAACCACTTGAGTATTACCAAAAAAAATATGGAACACCTTTTTATGGTATCAATAAAATGTATTTATTGATGGAAAAACAGCATAATCGCGGTCAAGATGGTGCCGGTTTTGCAAGTATTAAATTTGATGTACAACCAGGTACTCGATATATAAGTCGTGTCAGGTCAAATAAACAAACGCCTATTCAAGATGTTTTTGCTCAAATAAATGATCGCTTAAATACTATTCTTGAGAAAAATACTGAGAAAAAAAGTGATGTTTCCTGGCAGCTTGAAAATATGCCGTATGTAGGGAATTTATTTTTAGGTCATGTACGTTATGGAACCTTTGGTAAAAATAGCATAGAAAGTGTACATCCGTTTCTTAGACAAAATAATTGGAAACATAAAAATTTAATTGTTGCCGGAAATTTTAATATGACCAATTCTAATGAATTGTTACAAGAGTTAGTTGAACTAGGTCAACATCCTAAAGAAAATACTGATACGGTAACCGTGATGGAAAAAATTGGACATTTTTTAGATGACGAGGTTTCAGATATTTATCAGCATTGTAAAGAAAAAGGAATTGCTAAAAAAGAAGCTTCAGCGGTTATCGAAGAAGAGTTAAATATTAAAAAAATCCTACAACGTGCATCTAAAAATTGGGATGGTGGATATGCTATGGTCGGTTTAATTGGTCATGGCGATGCTTTTGTACTACGTGACCCTTCAGGCATACGACCAGCGTATTATTATAAAGATGATGAGGTAGTTGTGGTGGCATCAGAAAGACCTGTAATACAAACTGTTTTTAACGTAGATTACAACGCTATTAATGAATTAGATAGAGCACATGCCTTAATTATCAAAAAGGATGGAACTACATCTGTTGAGTCAATTATGAATCAACTACCGAAAAAAGCTTGTTCTTTTGAGCGAATTTATTTTTCTAGAGGTAGTGATGCTGAAATCTATGAAGAGCGTAAAAATTTAGGAAAACTAATTTTTCCTATGGTACTTAAAAACATAGATAATGATATCAAGAATACCGTTTTTTCATATATCCCAAATACTGCAGAAACTTCCTTTTTTGGTATGTCTGAAGCAGCCGAAGACTATTTAAATAAACATAAATTAAAAGTTTTACTTGACGGAAAACGTAATTTATCAAAAGAGAGAGTAACAGAAATATTATCAGAAAGACCTCGAATTGAAAAAATTGCAATTAAAGATGCTAAGTTAAGAACATTTATTGCCGACGATAATAGCAGAGATGATTTGGTAGCGCATGTTTATGATGTGACATATGGTGTGGTTAAACCTTCAGATAACTTAGTTATTATAGATGATAGTATTGTTCGTGGTACGACCTTGAAAAAAAGTATCATAAGAATATTAGACCGATTGCACCCTAAAAAGATTGTAATTGTTTCCTCTGCTCCGCAAATAAGATATCCCGATTGTTATGGTATAGATATGGCGAAGTTAGAGGAGTTTATCGCCTTCAAAGCAACCTTAGAGTTATTAAATGAGACGAATCAAACTGATATCATTGAAGAAGTTTATAAAAAATGTAAGCAGCAAGATAGTTTAGAAGATCATTTAATTGAAAACTATGTTCGTGATTTTTATAAACCATTCACAGCTGAGCAAATCTCTGATAAAATTGCTCAAATGCTAAAAACTGAAACTATTAATGCAGAAATAAAAGTTATTTATCAATCAATTGAAAATTTACATGAGGCATGTCCAAAAAATGCAGGTGATTGGTATTTTACAGGAAATTATCCAACTATTGGTGGAACCAAAGTAGTGAATAGAGCGTTTATCAATTTCTATGAAGGTGTCAATAAACGGGCTTATTAGTTTAATAGACATAAGTATTGAGACAAAGTACAATGAAATATTTAAAATGAGAATCAAAACTTTTACACTTAATTCTAGTTTGTTATTGTTGTTTAACTGATTCATTGCCAACTGAAGACTTTTTTTGGCATTCTAATTGTAATTCTAAATTAAAACACATTCAATTATGAAATCATTTATTGCTATAGTCTCAAGTATATTGGTTGTCACAACTTTCACTCAATGTGGAAGTGCTCAAAAACTTGATAAAAAATCTCCTTTTACCATAAATAAAGCATATTACCAAGATTGGGTTGGTGGTAGAGGTACCTCAAAAGGGACTATTGTTTCAATAGAATTTTCGAACAAAACTTCTAAAAAAATTATTTTTGATTCTATTTTCTTCAAAGGAAAAGTAATTAAATTAGAACATTCTATTTCTGAGGACAAACAATTAATTACGGGTAATTTTATTACAAATATCCAACGTGATAAAGATATTATTATGGATATAGATCCACGAAAAGAAATGGCAAATAAAGCTCCTAATGTAAGAATAAATTTTCCTTTTGATATAACTGATAATGAGTGTGTTATAAGTTATTCTATCAAAAATAAAAGGCATTATTTTAAGCTTACAAATCTTAAAGAGGAACGGCCTATATATTATCCCTAATTAAGTATTTATTAATTTTTTGGCACAGAGTTTGGTTTCTACATTATGAAACATTAAAATTTGTGCTGATGAAAACTTTAAAATTACTCTCAGGAATTATATTAACTATCACCTTATTCACATCGTGTATTGTCGAAGTAAATGATTTTGATGATGCCATCACGTTAGAACAAGTGGTAACATCTTATGATTTATGGTATATAGATTATAATAGAACTACCGGTAGTGTAGATGTGCCATTTCTATCTAAAGCCTTTACAGTTTCATTTCGTAATGGAAGCTTATTGGCTAATAATAATTTAGTTGGACTAGGTTCTGTGGGGAATGGTTATGGCGATCAAATAGGATATTATGAAACCATAAATGGGGTTTTAGAAATAGATCATAATCTTGATGGTTTTATAGATCTGGAAGTGATACAACTATCTCGAAATGAAATAAAGTTAAGAGACACTTATACAAACACTTCTTACTATTTAATAGGCTATCGAAAAAGTAGTTTTGATTTTGATCAGGTATTTTATGATAATATAGAGTACTTTTTGCAAGAATATGTTGCTTGGGAAAAAACCTATACAAGTCAAGAAGGTGCTCTAAATGAGTTTGATAACGAAAATTTCTTGCAATTTACACCAGAAAATCAAACAACTTTTAGATCATCTCAAGATGAGTTTGGCACGAATATTGAATTACTCTTATGGGATTATGAAGGTGCATATGAAGTGTTTGATGTAGCGGGCTTTGAAGATGTAAAAATTTTAACATTAGATTATGATTTCTTTGACAATGAAGAGTTTGAATTGAGCGTTATAAACGACGGAGAGATAGACTTATTTCATGTTACATCAGGAACCACATATACCTTTGAAGGAAGAACAAATATTCAATATAAAAACGCTTCTGAAAAAGGAATTACGAAAGATAGAAAACGATTTAAAGTAAATCGAAAAACGAAAAAAAGACAATTAAAAATATAAAGATAAGGTTTGGTTAGTTGATTTTGGTTGATTCATTTCAACCAATACTCCGCCTCAGAAATTCTGAGGCGGTTTTTTTTATATTTTCTCTCCTCACTTATTTAAGATAAAAGCTTCAAAAGATCACGCTTTTCAGCGGAATTAATTCAGCCAGCTATTTATAATTCGTAGCTTTACTACTTCTAAAAATAGAGTTTCATTAATGATTAACAAGCGTCTTTTAATAAAAAATCTTCTAGCTTATAATGATGAGAATACTTTTTATGATAAAAAGGTATTGCTCAATCTAGATTCTAAAGAAGGTAAAGCCAAATTCTTAAAACATGTTTGCGCATTTTCTAATTCAAATCCTGAAAATAATTCATACGTGGTTATAGGTATTGAAGATGAAACTAATAAAATAATAGGTGTTGATTTTTTTGACGATAGTAAAATTCAAAATCTTATAAATGCTTATTTAGACAATCCTCCAAAAATTCAATATGAAAATGTACCTTTTCCAAGGTTACCACGCTATAAAGTAATCGGATTAGTAACAATAAACCCAATTAAAAATATTACTTCTTTTAAGAAAAGTCTTTGGAAATACCCAAAAAACACTTCTTTTGTCAGACAAGGAAGCAATTCAAAACCTGTTGAACAATTAAAGCTAAAAAACTCTAACAAGCCTATAGTTGAAGCCATTGAAATAAATGCCAGAAACAACATTGAACTCACATTAAATGGTGTTTTTGACTTTATGCAGCAACACAAAAAAGATCTAAACCCTTCGTATAAAGTTTTTAAAGATCAATTTGTATTGTGTTGGGCAGGTATTAAAAAAGTAGTTGATAATAAGACATATTATTCTAGAGTAGACATTGAGTTAATCAATGAGCAAATTCGCCTATTTTATTCTGAATTAGATGAAGTTGAAATTGAATATAATAGTCAATCATTTATCATTACAGAATATCTACAAATAGGTATTGATAATGATTATAGATATTATCCTTTAGAAAAAACTATAATTCATTTTAAGGATAATGGTATTCATGATATTGCGAAAGAATTACTTTTTAAACCTCCGGTATATGATGTGGTTGTACTACAACATATATTTAATAGTAATAATGCCATCCTAGATAAACTTGAAAAAAAAATTCCGTTAACTAAAATCAATAAAGAAGATCTTCAGCAGTTGCCTACAACGTACATGATTTGTTCATTAAATGGCTTTAAAGACGCAATAAATAAGCTTGAGGCCGCTAGACCTCATCTAAGAAATCTAAAAGACAAATCAACTTATATAAATTTAAAAGAGGCTATGCGCGTTTTGCGAAAAGTAAAATATAGTAAATAACCCTTCGACTACGCTAAGGTAGACATTCTCAATGTTATTTTAACTTTCTTACATAATTTACCAAATCCCAACGTTGTTTGTCCGTCAAAATTGGACCCCATTTGATCATGTCATTTCTACCATTGGTGATTTTCCAAAAAATTTCACCATCGGTTTGAGATTGAACCATACCTGAGGTCAGGTTTTGAGGTTTCGGACTTAAGGCTTTACCCCCAATACCATCACCTTTCCCTTTAACGCCATGACAAATCATACAACGGGTTTTAAATATTTTAGCTCCACGCTTGATTGATTCTGCTTTTTGGGATGACTTTACAGGGTTTTTAAGCTCTTTTGCACCATTTGGTGCCTTCCACCTGTCTACTTGTGTAGAAATGCCTATAAAACTAACCAAGGTTAGTGATATAATAATATATAGTATGTGTTTATTCATAATTTTAAGTTTAAATAGTTGATAATTAAACTATTATCCTATTATTTATGGTAAATGATATACCATTTCAACAATCAAAAATAAAAAACCACGTTTAAAACAAACGGTTTTAATACTATTTTATTCTAAAATGTTATTACAATCAAAAATTAATAGTAGAAAATCCATAATAAATATGGTATTTATTTTCATCAAAAATTAACCTCTAAAATTAATAATTATGGAAAATGTAATTTCAAAAACTAAGTATGTGTTTATAGCGTTGATTATTGCGCTAATTTCTTCATGTTCGGGTGAAGACGGCATAAATGGCATAGACGGTGTTGAAGGTCCTGCTGGACTAGATGGCAATGCAAATGTCACTTCAGTACTATTAGAAAATATCTCTTTTGTTGCTGGTGATAAGGATCTTTCTGTAACTGAATTAACACAAGATATCTTAGATAACGGAGTCGTTATTGGCTATTTAAGAAATTCAGGCGAATCTACATGGTTTGCTTTACCTCTTTCTTTTGGTGGATTTGAACTATTTATTCAATCTATACAACTAGGAAGTGTAACCATACGCTCTAATTATGTTGGTAATGGCACAGATTTTAGATTTGTACTTATAGAAGCAAATAAAAGTGCTAACAATTCAAGTGTTTTTACTGACTTAAAAGAGGCTGGAGTAGATATTAATAACTTTAATGAAGTAATGGATTATTACGGTTTAAATTATTAGGGGAAAAATCCCCTTAAAATTCAGGATTTTTCCTCTTGATTTATCTTAATTCTTACTAGATATTTGCTTCGATAATTAAATGCTAAATAATAGGTTTATTATTCAACCTAATATAGACCTTGCTTCTCCCTACAAAGCTACGGCATTGAAGCAAGGTTTTTTAATAACTATAAATCAAATTTTATACCTTGTGCTAAAGGTAAATCCGTGGTATAATTAATAGTATTAGTTTGTCTTCTCATATAAACTTTCCAAGCGTCAGAACCAGACTCTCTACCTCCACCAGTTTCCTTTTCTCCTCCAAAAGCACCACCTATTTCGGCTCCTGAAGTACCAATATTCACATTTGCAATACCACAATCAGAACCGGCAACTGATAAGAATCGTTCTGCCTCTCTTAAATTATTGGTCATAATTGCTGATGATAATCCTTGTACTACACCATTTTGAATTTCTATGGCATTTTCTACTTCACCTGAGTACTTTAATAAATACAAGATAGGAGCAAATGTTTCATGTTGTACAATTTCAAAACTATTATCCGCTTCAGCGATAGCAGGTTTTACATAACACCCACTTTCATAACCTTCACCGGAAAGTACACCACCTTCAATAATTAAATTACCTCCTTCTTCAACTACTTTTCTCAATGATTCCTGATACATTGCAACAGCATCTTTATCAATTAAAGGGCCCATATGGTAATTTTCGTCAAGCGGATTTCCAATTTTAATCTGTTTATACGCTTCAACAATTGCATTTTTTACTTTATCATAGATACTTTCATGAATAATCAATCTACGAGTTGATGTACAACGTTGTCCGGCAGTACCAACTGCCCCGAATACGGCACCAATTACCGTCATTTTTACGTCTGCATCGGGTGTAACAATGATTGCATTATTTCCACCTAATTCTAAGAGCGATTTTCCTAAACGAGCAGCAACTTTTTGAGCCACTATTTTTCCCATTCTAATAGATCCTGTTGCAGAAATTAATGGAATTCGTTTATCTGAAGTCATCATTTCACCTACGCGATAATCGCCATTTATCAAACATGAAATCCCTTCAGGCAAACCATTTGCTTTAAATACTGCTGCTGCAATATTTTGACATGCAATACCACATAGTGGAGCTTTTTCGGAAGGTTTCCACACACATACATCACCGCATATCCACGCTAATGCCGTATTCCAAGCCCAAACAGCCACAGGAAAGTTAAAAGCAGAGATAATCCCTACAACGCCTAATGAGTGGTATTGATCATACATTCTATGTCCAAAACGTTCACTGTGCATGGTCGATCCGTCAAGTTGACGTGAAAGACCTACTGCAAAATCGCAGATATCTATCATTTCTTGCACTTCTCCTAAACCTTCTTGATAACTTTTACCCATTTCATAAGAAACTAATTTACCAAGAGGTTCTTTCATTTCTCGTAATTTTTCTCCAAACTGACGTACAATTTCGCCTCTTTGCGGAGCCGGCATTACACGCCAACTCTTAAAAGCCGAAGTAGCGGCGCTCATTACTTTTTCAAAATCTTCTTTTGTTGTAGTTTTTACAGCACCAATCAATTGCCCATCTACAGGAGAATAACTTTCAAGTATTTCACCATTTGAAAAATTGTTAGTGCCTGTTGAAGTTCCCTCATTTATATCTTTAACACCTAATTGTTGAAGTGCCTTTTCTATGCCAAAATCTGTAGCTATTAATGTCATTTTATATAATTTTTTTAAGTGAGCTAAATTACAAATTATTCAGTCTAAGAAAGTGTTTTAATCTAACAAAATAAATCTTTTGATAATTATAACACAACTATATAATCCCTTTAAGAAGATCATGATATCTTTTTGCAACAAAAAAGCTGAACTTATCAGTTCAGCTTTTGCGCATACTTGGCAACCAACCAAATATAATTAACCAACTAAAACCTAAAATTTAAACCTGTATAAACACCTAAATAATATGGTTGAAAGCCTCCTGAATTTTCAGAAAAAGTATTGAGTTGGTATTTAAACATAGGTGAAACATTTATATATATTTTTTTACTAATATTATAATCAAAGTCTACTCCTAAATTACCACTGAAATTCAATGTATTAATATTAGAAGCCTCACCTAATGTGGTGGTTTTACCAAAAGAAGTAATTGAGACTTTGTTTTGGTATAAAAAATAAGTACTGAATCCACCTATTAAATTAATCCCTAACTTTTTTTGTAAAATATTATACTTGGCTTCTAATGGAATTTCAACATAGCCTAAAGTTTGATCTAAATTCCCTGAAGAATCAAATGATGAGCGCTGATTTATAACATCTGAATTTTGAGAATTTGCTGTTGATACAGCAGCAACAGATATTCCTTCAACATTTGAATTAACATTAGTATTAGAACCAGATAATAACGACGATGATATTAATGCTGCAACATTTTCTGTAGAATATCCTAATTCTACCGTATTTATCCCTGATTGTAAACTTAATTTTTTAGATAATTTATAATTAACCTTTAACCCGTAAGAAATTGATTCGTTACTATTTTTTTTATTTGTCGCTAATGTCGGATCAATAGGTGAGCCGTTACCAAGAGTATTATAATATATGGGTGACATAGTTGAACCGATAGACCATTTATTTGTTGTACTAGCAACAAGTTCATTTTCTTCAGCTGCCTTTTCAAGTTCTTCTTGAATAACATCTTTAGCCTTTTCTGGTTGATCTATTGTTTCTTCCTGTGCAACAACTATCTCATCTGAATTTAATTTGTTCTTTGAATTGTCTAATACAATATTTGCGTTTTCTCCAATTATTTTTTCCTTAGTTCGTTGATTAGCATCTTTATTTACATTAGATTCAATCACACTATTTTCTTTCTCATAAGAAGCGATCTTAGCTTCCTTTTCAGTGTTATTAAGTTGCTTTGCGAAGCTATTTAATTTAGTCTTATCTTTTCTTGATTGGTTATTCTTAATTTTACTGTCTTCTTCTTTTTGATAATTTAAATCCGTTTTCTCTTCTTGTTCATCAAATGTTATTGCATTTTCCTCTTTATCTGATGATGTTTCTTCAATGATTTCATCCTTTGAATCGATATCTGAAATACTATTTTCTTGAGACGGCTCTATGGTATTATCATTTTCATTAAAATACCAAAACCCAGTAGATATTAACAATAGCAGAATTGCCGCTGCGCCACCAAACCTGAGCCACAGCGGAATAATTCTTCTCTTCTTCTTTTTCAAAAATTGTCTCTCAATATTGTTCCAAACTTCTGCATCCGGAACAGCTTCGAAATCTTTAAATTTCTCTTGAAATAACCTGTCTATATTTTTCTTTTCGTCCATTACTTAAACGCTTCATTTTTTTTTACTTGTGATTGATTTAACTCAATCTTATCTCTTAATATACCTCTGGCTCTAGAAAGGTTTGATTTTGATGTGCCCTCAGAGATATTTAACATTTTAGCAATCTCTTTGTGAGGATATCCGTCCAACACATATAAATTAAAAACCATCCTGTACCTATTCGGTAAATCTTGAATTAATTTTAATAAAAAATCGAGAGAAACTTGTTCTTCATCAATTTCAATTTCAATCTCTTCAGGAATATCTTCTGTAACCAGATTTAATACATTTTTTTCTCTATAAGTTTGCAAAGCCGTATTTATAATTATTCGCTTTAACCATCCTTCAAAAGAACCTGTAAAATTAAACTGTTCTATCTTATCAAAAATTATAATAAACCCATTTTGTAAATTATCTTGTGCTTCTTGATAATTTCTAGAATATTTAAGGCATAACGCAAATAACTTACCTGAAAATAACTGGTAAATTTGAGATTGCGCTTTTATATCTTTTCGCTTACATTTATCAATGAGTTTTTCTAAACCCATATATTCATTTAGTTTATAAATTTACTGGGACAATAACTTCTTCAAAGATATCATCACCATTACTATCTGTTCCTTTCCAAAATTTAAACGTATAATCTTCTTGCTGTGTTGCTTCTACAGTAAAGGTAAATTGTTTTTCTATGATTGCAAGTGTACAGCTAGCTGTATTATTAACCAGTGAATTTACAGCTACAATTCTTGATGTACCATCATGCTGATAAAATAAACTATAAAAAGAGTGGCATTCATCTGGTAAATCGAAAAAAATTGTAATCTCATGGGGTTGCCCAAAGTCAAAAGATACAGGTACTAGAGCTTCTTTTATTGGCAATGTTTTCAAACTTAGATTTGAATTAACATCATCATCATTTAAACTACAAGATAGTAGCGTAATTACAACAAATATTGACGCTAAAATTTTCTTAACCATAATATTTTAATTTTATTATATTTAAGATACTCAAAAACGATAAGGGTTGCGTATAATTAAACTAATTTTGTCTTGATATTTCATTTTATGCAACTAAATAATATCTTTTCTATAAAAAACATCAATGATTTTGAAAATTGTGCAATCTCAATTTTTAAACATCAGGCTATGCATAATTTGGTTTACAAACAATTTTTATCACATTTAAAAATTGATATTGAAGCCGTTAAAAATTGTATTGAAATTCCGTTTTTACCTATTCAATTCTTTAAATCGCATAAAATTATTAGTAATACCAATAAGGTAGCTAATACATTTTCAAGCTCGGGTACTACAGGTAATTTAACAAGTAAACATTATGTTACCGACATATCAGTATATGAAAAAAGTTATATAAAAGGCTTTGAATATTATTACGGAAATATAAGGAACTATACCATTTTAGCATTACTTCCGTCTTATTTAGAAAGAGAGGGTTCGTCTTTGATATATATGGTAAACGATTTGATTGAAAAATCAGACAAACCTAAAAGCGGATTTTATTTAGACGATTTATTACAATTGAAGAATACTTTAGTTGATCTAGATAATAAAGGAGAAAAAGTGCTATTAATTGGCGTTTCATTTGCTTTATTAGATTTGGTTGAAAAATATAATTTTGACTTGAATAACACCATTATTATGGAAACTGGGGGTATGAAAGGAAGGAGAAAAGAACTTATTAGAAGTGAATTACATACCAGACTAAAAGACGGATTTGGAGTTAAAAATATTCATTCTGAATACGGAATGACCGAATTATTAAGTCAAGCTTATTCTTCTAGAAACGGCTTATTTAAAACACCTCCTTGGATGAAAATATTAATACGAGATTCTGAAGATGCATTACAGTTATTAGGGCATCAAAAAACCGGAGGTATAAATATAATAGACCTGGCAAATATCAATTCGTGCTCGTTTATCGCGAGTCAAGATCTTGGTAAGACCTATGCTGATAACAGCTTTGAAGTATTGGGTAGGTTTGACAATTCTGATATTAGAGGTTGTAATTTATTAACTAGCTAAATAATATTTGTTTGTATTTTCTTCTTCTTTAGAAATTTTTAAGGTATCAAGATAATTTTTGAACTGTTCTATATAATTAAAGAATAAAGATTTATCATTTGTTGTTCTTTTTAAGGTTCTAACACCTTCTAAAGAATTGATAATAAATTCTGCTACCGGTTCTGTATTGATATGTCTATCTAAGTAACCATCTTCAATTCCTCTGTATAATAAATTGATCAATGCTACTTTCCATTGATCTAAAATTTCTTTTAATTGAATTTGTAAGTCATAATCATTAGGTTCATGACTCAATTCTACGATAAAATTGATTAACGGACTTCCTAATTGTGGGGTTAATGATTTATCATTTATTAGCTTTTCCTGTAAAAGGTCTGTCATTATAAATATTGGGTTTCCTCTCAAATTAATGGGCTCAATAAACTCACTATGAATTTCCTTTTCCATTCTTTCTTTAATAATTACCGAAACAAATTGATGTTTATTTTCAAAATGATAATAGAAAGCGCCTTTGGTCAAGTTCACTTCATTAATAATTCTATCAACACTTGTTGCATGGTAACCATACATGTTGATCAATTCATAACCTTTATCGATAAGAAGTTGTCTTGTTAGCTTTCGTTTAATTTCTTGTGTCATAACAGTAATTTTTAAATACTTATTTCACTGATAGAACATTCTGAAATCAATAATTCCTACTCACTGATAAACTAAAATTGCATTTATAACCTATAATCAATAGAATACCTAATAGTTTTTTAACCTTTTAAAATAATGCTATTTTTAAGTTTAAAACGAATAAAAACATACTGATTAGTTTGTTTTTATGATAGAATAATTTTCTTTAAAATGATGAATTTTGTAAAAATAAAGGCACTAATTATAGAAAAAAGTTATGAATTTAAATTTAGTTTGCGTCTTGATTTTAAAACCGATAACTTCGCACACCTGTGCTGAATTTGTTTCAGTATCAACTGATAACTTTCTATTAAAATAGAATGAGATCTTAACTTTAATCAAAAATATATTCAGAACCTATTAATAGTAAATGGCAATGACTTTTGTGGGGGTTGAGCTATTAATAGGATAATTTAAACATTTAAAAGAAAACACTATGTCAAATGAATTTGAGAAAGGAAAAATATTTTCCTATAACAAGAGTATTACTTATGCAGAAAAAGCTGTTGTTAGTAAACACATCTTAAAAAAAGAAACCGGAAACATCTCATTATTTGCTTTTGATAAAGATGAGGGATTGAGTGAACACACAACACCTTTTGATGCTGTAGTTTTTATTGTTGATGGTAAAGCTGATATAAAAATAGATGGCGTTTCCAATATTCTTGAAGGAGGTGAAAGTATAATAATGCCTGCAAATGTCCCTCACGCATTAATAGCGATCGAGAAATTTAAAATGGTATTAACAATGTTAAAGAGTAAATAATAAAATTACCTAGTCTTATAAAGAGGATATATACTGTTTGTTATCAATGTCAATAATGTGTACAAGAAATCCTTGATGAATTGACATGTAATTCCCAACAACTAATATTAAAACTAATAAGCGCAACTTAAAATCTACACCTTAAAACTTTTGAATTTTATTCAACCTTTAATAAAAAGTAATTCTTTTTTCCTCTTTGCAGCAATACATATTTATTACTGATCAAATCGTTTGTTGAAAGCTCATATCTTTCCGTAACTTTTTCTTTATTGATCGAAATTGAATTTTCACTTAAGGCTCTTCGTGCTTCGCCATTTGATTTTAAAAAGCCTGATTTTTCATTCAATGCGTCTACAATAGCAATCCCTTCTTTAAGATCAGTACTTGAGATCGCTGCTTGAGGTACACCCTCAAAAACATCTAAAAATGTCTTCTCATCTAAACTTTTTAAATCGTCTGCTGTAGACCTACCAAACAAGATATTTGATGCTTTTACAGCATTCTCTAAGGCCTCTTTTGAATGCACCATTTCTGTAACTTCATTAGCTACCGTTTTTTGCAACAACCTTTGATGTGGTGACTCTTGATGCTCTTCAATTAATTCTTCAACCGTAAGTTTATCTAAAAAAGTAAAGATCTTAATATATTTCTCTGCATCAGCATCAGAAGCATTTAACCAATATTGATAAAATTTATAAGGTGACGTTCTATTCGTATCTAACCAAACATTACCTCCTTCAGATTTTCCGAATTTAGTACCATCGGCTTTAGTAACCAAAGGGCAAGTAATAGCATAGGCTTTTCCTTGAGCTTTGCGTCTAACTAATTCTGTACCTGTGGTGATATTTCCCCATTGATCTGAACCTCCCATTTGGAGCTTGCAGTTCTTTTCGGTATACAAATGTAAAAAGTCATAACCCTGAATTAATTGGTAAGTGAACTCGGTAAAGCTCATCCCTTCTTTGGCTTCAGGATTTAATCGATTCTTTACTGAATCTTTAGCCATCATATAATTAACGGTAATATGCTTGCCAATATCTCTTGCAAAATCTAAAAACGAAAGACTCTTCATCCAATCATAGTTATTCACAAGTTCTGCCGTATTATCAGCTGTTGCCGAAAAGTCTAAAAAACGGTCTAATTGACCTTTAATACCTTCAATATTTTTATTAAGTGTTTGCTCATCTAATAAATTACGTTCAGATGATTTACCCGAAGGGTCACCTATCATACCAGTAGCACCACCAACTAGAGCGATTGGTTTATGACCTGCTTGTTGAAAATGCATCAATAAAATAATTTGTACTAAACTACCAATATGTAGAGAGTCTGCAGTTGGGTCAAAACCAATATAAGCGGCGGTAGTTTCTTTGCTCAATTGTTCTTCAGTACCATCTATAATATTATGCAAGAGTCCTCTCCAACGTAATTCTTCAACAAAATTTTTCTTCATTGTATAAGCTTGTTTCGGCAAAGATATACTTAATCATAAAAAGACAAAAGAAGTCGGACAAAAGATATAGATACCTCTAAATAAATAGTTATTTTAGACGCATGATTCTAGTAACAGGAGGTACAGGTTTGGTAGGTTCACATTTGTTATATCATTTAGCAACTCAAAATGAAAACATTGTAGCAATACATAGAAAATCAAGTGATCTAAATGCCGTAAAAAATGTTTTTTCATACTATACTTCAGAATCTACCCAACTATTTGTGTCAATCAAGTGGGTTGAAGCCGATATTTTAGATATACCATCACTTACCAAAGCTTTTAAAGGTATCACTACTGTTTTTCACAGTGCAGCATTGATCTCGTTTAATGTATCAGATTATAAAATCATGCGCAGGGTAAATATTGAAGGTACAGCCAATATTGTGAATCTTTGTATTGAAAATAACATTAAAAAATTGTGTTTTGTGAGCTCAGTGGCTGCGGTGGGTAAATCAATTTTAGATACCGAAATAACCGAAAACAACGAGTGGAATATACAAGATAATAATTACGGATATGCCATCACAAAATATGGTGCCGAAATTGAAGTATGGCGCGCATCACAAGAAGGTATAGACGTTGTTATTGTAAATCCCGGTGTTATAATAGGTGGTGGATTTTGGCATAATGGTTCAGGGAAAATGTTTACTAATATATATAATGGTTTTAAGTTTTATACTGATGGAGTTACAGGTTTTGTAGGTATAATAGACTTGGTGACGATTATGATAACATTAATGAATAGTGATATTAAGAACGAGCGTTATATTTTGGTAAGTGAAAACCAATCTTTTAAAAATGTATTTTTTGCTATAGCCGATGGGTTAAACAAAAAACGCCCTTCTATAAAAGCAACCAAATTTTTAAGTGATTTAGCCTGGCGATTTGAATGGTTTCTTGAAAAAATATCCGGTAAAAAAGCAATGATTACCAAACAAACGGCTTATTCATCACAAAATAAATATTCGTTTTCTAATAAAAAAATTAAAGAAGATATTGGTTATAAATTTGAACAATTATCAGAATCTATTAAAGTGACCAGTAAATATTATTTAAAAGATGCAAATTAATTTTTGACATCTTTTTTGGGTAATTTTTTTCTTGTTTCTTTAGGATTTTCAAGCACTTTTTGTTGTTTTGTTTTTAACGAATCTTTTTCCAAATTAGGTTCATAAGTGTCTTTTAATGCTTTTAAACGGTTTTTCACCTCTTCAAACATTTTTTCATAATCATCTATTCTTGAAGTATAATAGAAATTACTTTCACTAAATTGAACGCTATCTATATTATGGTTTTCTAATACTAAAGGAACATAATTTTTATTTTTCTCTAAAGTTTTTTTCTTTATTGATTTAGCACCAGATGCAATATAAAGATCTGTCCAAACTGTTATCATCTTTTCTCTTTCTATTAAATTTTCCGGTTTTTTAAAGATGGTTCTTCCAGTGCAAGATAAGGCAAGTAAAAAGACAAGTAATATGTAACAAAGTTTCTTCATTTATCGGTCAAATGTTAATTGCATTCCCTTTGCAGTAGTGTCAAATACTCCTTTATGGAATATTAATTTACCATTTACAAAAGTATGTGTGATTTCTGAGTTAAAAGTACTGCCTTCAAAAGGAGACCAGCCACATTTGTATAAAATATCGTCTTTTGTAACTTGTTGTGATGTGTTTACATCAACCAAAACTAAATCTGCATAATATCCTTTTTTTATAAATCCTCTTTTCTCTATTTGGAATAATTTTGCGGGATTATGACACATTTTTTCGACCATCTTTTCGAGTGATATTTTATCATTCCTTACAGCCTCTAACATAGCTATTAATGCATGTTGTACTAAAGGCCCACCACTTGGTGCTTTTGTATATACCTGAGACTTTTCCTCTAATGTATGTGGTGCATGATCTGTAGCAATAACGTCAATTCTATCATCTAATATGGCTTTCCATAAACCTTCTTGATCTTGTTTTGTTTTTACTGCAGGATTCCATTTAATGAGAGTTCCTTTTTGCTTATAATACGAATCATCAAAACATAAGTGGTGTATGCAAACCTCGGCAGTAATTTGTTTTTCTTCTAAAGGGATATCGTTTCTAAACAAGGCTGTTTCTTTAGCAGTAGAAAGATGGAACACATGCAATCTTGCACCTGTTTTTTTTGCTAATGCAATGGCATTTGAGGATGATATATAACAAGCCTCTTCACTTCTTATCTTTGGATGCAATTCTATTGGAATATCATCACCATATGTTGCAACTGCTTTCGATAAATTTTTTCTGATAGTTTGTTCATCTTCACAATGTACAGCGATAAGCATGTCAGTAGAGGAAAATATTTTTTCAAGTATTACTTCATTATCTACCAGCATATTTCCTGTAGATGAACCTAAAAACAATTTGATGGCTGCCACTTTTTCAGGATCGGTCTTTAATAATTCTTCCAGATTATCATTGGTACCTCCAAACATAAAAGAATAGTTTGCGAAAGATGTTTTTGAAGCAATATCAAACTTCTCTTGCAATAATTGTTGTGTTGTAGCTTGAGGAACTGTATTGGGCATTTCAATAAAAGAAGTGATTCCTCCTGCAACAGCAGCTTTACTTTCAGTAGCAATATTTGCTTTATGAGTTAATCCGGGTTCTCTAAAATGTACCTGATCATCAATAACGCCCGGAAGTAATAAATTTCCTTTAGCGTCTATTATCTCAACGTCAGTAGGTAAATCATTTATTGTATCGCTGATTTCAGCAATAAATTTACCTTCAATCAAAACCTCACCATGAATAATTTTTCCTTCGTTTACAATCTGTGCATTTTTGATTAAAGTCGTTTTCATTTATCAATTATTTGGGCAATCCTTTTAAGGTCATTTTTATAACTCCAAAAATTGCTTCATTTATAATAGAACTATCCATTTTAGATTTCCCAAGAGACCTGTCTGTAAAAATAACTGAGACTTCTTTGATATTAAATCCATGTTTCCAAGCTTTGAATTTCATTTCTATCTGGAAAGCATAGCCAATAAATTTAATCTTATCAAATTTTATAGTTTCTAATACTTTTCGTTTATAACAAACAAAACCAGCTGTTGTGTCGTGAATAGGAATTCTTGTAATAAATCGTACATACCTAGAAGCAAAATAAGATAATAATAAACGTTTCATGTCCCAATTAACTACATTCACTTCATTCCCTTTATATCTTGATCCTACAGAAACATCTGCACCCTCTTTTGCACAGGCATCGTATAACCTTATCAGATCTGTTGGATTATGAGAGAAATCGGCATCCATTTCAATGAAATAATCATAATTCTTTGCAAGTGCCCACTTAAATCCGTGTATATAAGCTGCTCCAAGTCCAATTTTTTCCTTTCTCTTTTCAATAAATAAGCGATTCGGAAATTCTTCTTGCAAATTTAAGACAGCATCGGCGGTTCCATCAGGAGAATTATCATCAACAACCAAAATATCAAATGTCTTTTCTTGAGAGAAAATTGCTCTAATAATATTTTCAATATTCTCAATTTCGTTATATGTAGGGATGATAACTAGAGCGTCCTGCATTGATTTTTCTTTGATTGGCAAAGATAATATAAATTAATGCTAATTTTGTGTTAAGATTTAAGTGACTGTGGATAATAGCAGAAAAGAAAATTCTAACTAATAATGGGGGAAGCTACTGAGCGTATATTGATTTCAAATGATTGGATCACAATTATTTTATTAATCATAATTGCATTACTTATTTATAATAAAGTAAAACATCCTGTACGCTTTAAAAGTCTACAAACTCTTATATATAATAATGGTTATATTAATAATTACTCAAAGTCTACACCTTTAGTTTTTAACACCTTTAATATTATCTTTTATTTTGTTTTTATTTTTATTATCTCGCTCTTGTTATTTGTTGGGTTAAACCATTACGAATTAAAATTCAATAGCTCTAATAAAGTATTATTCTTGTTTATCATATTGTATGTTTTTTCCTTTGTAATTATTAGATTTATTTTAGGATTTCTTCTAAGTTTATTATTTGAAACTGAAAATGAACAACAATATTTTTCTTTTGTAAAATTGAGTTATTTAGGAAATTTCAGTCTTGTCATGCTGCCCTTATTAATTATTAATTTTTATATCTCGTCAGTTTATTTTTCACAATTCTTAATAATAATAGCTATTTTGTTGTTGTTGTATTATTATTATTTGCAGATCAAAAACAATCAAAAGTTTGTTTTTAGTAATATGTTTTATTTTATTTTGTATCTTTGCGCCCTTGAAATAAGCCCCTTTATTATAATTTATAAGTTAATAATTTAATAAAAGCTTAACTAAAAAGTAAAACGAGGATTTATGAAAGTAAAAACTATTTTAGTTTCTCAGCCCGCCCCTAGCGCAAAGCAATCACCCTATTTTGATTTATCTGCAAAACAAAAAGTTAAAATTGACTTCAGATCATTTATACATGTTGAAGGAGAGGTAGCTAGAGAAGTAAGGAATCAAAAAATTAATTTTTCATCTTTTTCTGCTATTATCTTTACTAGTAGAAATGCAGTGGATAATTATTTTAGATTGGCCGAAGAAATGCGTTTTAAGGTTCCTGATTCGATGAAATATTTTTGTCTTTCGGAAGCTGTAGCTTATTACCTACAGAAATATGTTGTTTATAGAAAACGTAAAATATATGTTGGTGAAAAAACATTTCAGGATCTAACAAAATTGATTAAGAAACATAAGTCTGAAACATACTTATTACCTTGTTCTGACAAATTAAAACCAGGAGTTCCTGAGTTACTAGATTCACTAGAAATTGAATGGGAAAGAGCAGTTCTTTTTAAAACTGTTGTTAGTGATCTGTCTGATCTAAAGGATGTTTATTATGATATATTGGTGTTTTTTAGCCCTTCAGGTATTAAATCTTTATTTGAAAACTTCCCTGATTTTGAACAAAACGAAACACGTATAGCTGTTTTTGGAAACACAACAGTAAAAGCTGCTGAAGAGGCTGGTCTGCGCATAGATATTGCGGCACCGACCAAAGAAACGCCTTCAATGACCATGGCTTTAGAGCATTATATAAAAATTGTAAATAAATAATCTTTAATTATAAAAACAAAAAAGCGGATATTCATAAAATATCCGCTTTTTTTATGACTTTATGCAATCTAACTTTGATTGATGATTTCCATTATTTTTGTTTCTAACTCTTCCGCTAAATCAGGATTATCCTTTATCAACGCTTTTACAGCATCTCTACCTTGACCTAATTTTGTATCTCCATAACTAAACCATGAACCGCTTTTTTTAATAATTCCGTAATCGACTCCTAAATCAAGTATTTCACCAGTTTTTGAGATCCCTTCTCCATACATAATGTCAAATTCGGCTATTTTAAATGGTGGTGCCACTTTATTCTTAACTATTTTTACTTTAGTCATATTACCAATTACATTATCTCCATCTTTGATCTGGGTTCTTCTTCTAATATCTACTCTGATCGAAGCATAAAACTTTAAAGCATTACCACCTGTTGTTGTTTCAGGATTCCCAAACATAACGCCAATTTTTTCACGTAATTGATTGATAAAAATTACAGTACATTTTGTTTTACTGATCGAACCGGTTAGTTTACGCAGCGCCTGAGACATTAACCGCGCATGTAATCCCATTTTTGAATCGCCCATTTCACCTTCAATCTCACTTTTAGGAGTTAGTGCTGCTACAGAATCAATTACAACGATATCTACCGCTCCAGAACGAATTAAATTATCAGCAATTTCTAAGGCCTGCTCACCATGATCGGGTTGAGAAATAATTAAGTTTTCTATATCAATACCTAAATTTTCTGCATAAAAACGATCAAAAGCGTGTTCTGCATCAATAAAAGCAGCGATTCCACCTGCTTTTTGAGCCTCAGCTATTGCGTGTAAGGTAAGTGTTGTTTTACCTGAGGATTCGGGTCCGTAAATTTCTATAACTCTACCTCTGGGGTAACCACCTACACCTAGGGCGATGTCTAATCCGAGTGAGCCGGATGGAATTGCTTCTACATCTTCTACAACGTCATCACCAAGTCTCATTACCGAGCCTTTTCCGTAGGTTTTATCTAATTTATCTAATGTTAATTGTAATGCCTTTAATTTTGCTGTTTTTTCTTTGTCTTCTGCCATAATGGTGCTTAAAAATGTTTCGTAAAATAAGAGACGCTAAAGTACAAAAAGTCTTGGATTATTAACTTTAAAAATTAAGTGATAAAATTAATGGCAGAAATCTATACAAAACCGTTGTTACATCAACCCTTGAAGTCTAAGGTGCTGTAATAATATAATTGTTTTAGCATCTTTAATGTCACCAGTGATAATCATTGCTAATGCTTTGTTAAAATCTAGTTCTAACACTTCAATCTCTTCGGTTTCACTCGCTATACCTCCGCCGTCATTTACTTTCATATCGTCACAATATTCAGCAATAAAATAATGAATAACTTCGGTTACTGCACCCGGTGAGGTATATACTTCAAACAATTTTACTGGAGTGCTAATTTTATAACCTGTTTCTTCTTCTGTTTCTTTTTTAATACAAGTTAAGGGGTCGTCACCATCGAGTAAGCCGGCACAAACTTCGATCATCATACCATCATCATTGCCATTTAAATAGGTTGGCATTCTAAATTGTTTTATGAGAATTACCGTTTTTTTATGAGGATTATATAATAATATTGCTGCACCATTACCCCTGTCATAACATTCTCTATTTTGATTTTGCCACTCCTTGTTTTTTAATTGATAATCAAAATTAACCTTGTCTAACTTATACCAATCGTCTGAAAGATTTTTAATAGTATTTATCTTAACTTTTGGATTCTTCATTCATTGGTTGTTTTTATCATATAAATATGTGGAATTCCATCTTCAATATATTCGGCTCCTTTTTGTTGAAACCCAAATGACTCATAAAACTTTTTAAGATAGGTTTGTGCTCCAATTTTAATTGGAATATTTCCAAATAATTCTTTCATTTTCAACATAGTTTGTACAATTAACCGATATCCAAGTTTTTGGTTGCGAAAATCTTGGTGTACCACTACTCTTCCAAAAGCAGCTTCTTGATAATAGTCATCTGGTTTAAAAATTCTGGTGTATGCAATTATTTTATCATCATCCTTACAATACAGATGAAATGCTATTTGGTCTTTATTATCTAACTCGGGATAAGGGCAATTTTGTTCAACCACAAAAACATTGATCCGTAATTGTAAAATATCATGAAATTCATCTAAAGATAACTCCTTATATTTTTTTAAAGTCCATTGCATTTAATAAGCTACATTTTTAAAATAACACTAAATCAGATCAGTCTTGAATAATTATTTCTTTACTTTCATTCCTATCATATTCCGGTTGAAAGGTACAATGATTTATTTGAAATTTTTCTAGGAGTATTATTTCTAATTCCTTAGAAATACTATCAAAATTAGAAATAGGTATGTCTTTCTTAAATTCAACATGCGCTTCAAAATGACAATCGCGTTCGTTGAGTTGCCAAATATGAATATGGTGTACATTTCTAACCGCTTCGTTCTTTATAAGTTCAAGAATTACATCATTAATTTTAATATGATTGGGAGCAAAAAGCATTAAAATTTTTAATGAATCAACAAAAATACGCCAGCTCATGAACAAAAGATAGATAGATATAATAATAGTTAATACCGCATCAACCCAATACAATTGATAATATTTCATTAATAATCCTCCTATTAATACCGCCACAGAAGTCAGCATATCTGTTAATAGATGTAAATAAGCAGACTTCATATTCATATTATGTGAAGCATCCTTTTTAAGTAATAGTACACTAAATCCGTTAAATAATATCCCCAAAGCAGCTAACCAAATTACTAAATTACTATCAATTTCTTGAGGGTTATTAAAACGTTTAATTGCTTCTATAGATAAGAAAAATGAAATTACAATTAAGGTAGCAGCATTAAAAAAAGCTGCAATAATTTCAGCACGTTTATACCCAAAGGTCTTTTCTAATGTTTGTTCTTTTTTATTGGTTAATAGATTGGCTACATAACTGATTATCAAAGAAATTACATCAGAAAAATTATGTACTGCATCAGAGACAAGGGCTAAACTACCTGAGAGAAAACCACCAATAATTTGTGCAACAGTAATTAATATATTTAGAATGATAGAAATTAATAAATTTTTACCTGACAATTCATGATGGTCATGCGTGTGGGAATTGGAATGATTGTGATTCATATTAATAATTTATGATTACAAAAATACATATCTTACTTATGCAACTTTGTTGCAAACATCACAAACTCCTTTTATAATTAATTCAGTGGTGTAAATTGTAAAAACCCTATTCAACTCAATTTCGGGAATTGAAACTGAATTTAAGCAAGTAGTTTCATTACATTGTTCACAGTAAAAATGGGGATGAATATCAGAATGTTTTTGTGAATTACATGTATGATCACAGAGGGCATATTTAGCACTTGATGTTCCGTCATTTATTTGATGTACTAATCCTTTTTCGGTAAATGTTTTTAAAGTTCTGTATAACGTTGTTCTATCCGAAAAATGAAACCTTTCCTCTAAATTATGTAAACCAAATGCTTTATTCTGACTTAAAAAAAATTGCAATACGAGTATTCGTATTGCTGTAATTTGAATATTTTTTGAATTTAAGCGTGATGTTACTTCAGTATTATAAAGCATTTTAACAACATTTAGTAGTTATTTTGGAAACTCTATTCTGATGACGTCCTCCTTCAAACTCAGTATTTAAAAAAATATCTACAAAACCTATTGCTTGATGTATTGAAACAAAACGAGCCGGAATGCTTAAAATATTAGCATTATTATGCTGTCTAGCAAGCGTAACTAATTCATTATTCCAACATAATGCAGCTCTAATTTCCTGATGTTTATTTGCTGTCATTTGAGCACCATTACCACTTCCACAAATAATAATACCGAGTTCAGCATTTCCATTTTCAACAGCTTCAGCAACCGGATGGATAAAATCAGGATAATCTACACTATCATTAGAGTTTGTTCCAAAATTAAGAACTGAAAAACCTTTATCTTGTAAATGTTTTTCTATTAATATTTTATACTCAGTACCGGCATGATCATTACCTATAGCTATATTCATGATTAAAGTTTTTATTTATTTTTCAAATTTACTATGATTATTAACATTTTAAATACCTTTTGTTAATTAAATTTAGTAAAAGTTTAAAAATTAACAGGTTAAGATAAATCTGTAATTGTTTACATTTTTATCATTATTTCTAATAAATATAATTGCGTATTAACTTAAAAAAAGTAAAGAAAATATCTTTTATATTTTCCTAAAAAAATTATCTAATTTTTCACTCAATTTATTAACATAAAATTATCTAGTTTTAAACTTATAAATTAAAAATAATATTAAAAATAATAGTTAATAAACTTATCTAATAATCTGTTAATAATATATGTTATTTTTTTGATTTACAGATATATGATATGTAAATATAATAGTTATAAAATGTTAATTAATTATTAAGAACTTTAAAACCAAATAAATTTCAATAATTTTATATATCATATTAACAACACATAATACACATCAATATTTTTTTAAATTTCTAAAATAAATAATAGTTATTATATATAATGTTAATAAAAATTAATGTTAAATGATTTGAAAGGTTTTATTAAAAATAGAGTTTGAAGAAGTATATACTAAATTAGTATTTTCTACCTTTTTCAATTTAGAATTAATTGTTTGATAAGTAATAAAGATTCCTATAAAAAATAAGAGTAGAAATGCAATACATATTTTTATAAAATGCTTCATTATAATCTGGTAGCTTTCTATAAAGACGAGATAGCATGAGAAAAGTTACAGTTATTTTAAGATTTATTTAACAAATATTATTTTAAATACCGTAAATTAGCCCTCTAAACTAATATTTAAAAAATTCATTAATCCCCTACGTTATGAAAAAAAGGTACATTTTAGTATTGTTTATACTATGTACGTATATAGTACAAAGTCAAACAATTACGACAATTGCTGGTGACGGATCTTCCGGTTTTTCTGGAGATGGAGGTCTAGCAACGACTGCACAATTAAATTTACCATTTAATTTAACTTTTGATAAGTTTGACAATATATTTATAGCTGATACTTATAATAATAGTATTAGAAAAATTGATT
>Ga0209633_10000710_pt1 | contig 37675 bp, 35 predicted proteins | sample Cruoilmetagenom1_FD_187290 | JGI IMG/M metagenome (GOLD analysis project Ga0209633, IMG submission 187290) | Oil polluted marine microbial communities from Coal Oil Point, Santa Barbara, California, USA - Sample 1 (SPAdes) (version 2) | ecosystem: Environmental > Aquatic > Marine > Oil seeps ...
AGCGATATAGGCTGTAGTGGTTTGGTTGACCCTTTATTTACCACACATACAGTTCATGGATTACACGGTAGATCACCAGCATTAGGCATGGGTGTTTCTATGGGGCTGGCCAATAAAAAGAAAAAAGTAATTGTAGTTCAAGGTGATGGTGGTGCTACAATAGGCCTACAACATTTGATGGAAGCAGCCAGAAGAAATATTGACTTAACATTGTTGGTTTTTAATAATCTGTTGTATGGAATGACAGGCGGTCAAATCAGCGGCCTTTCTACGGATAAATTTAAGGAGCTCAGACATTTTGAGGAAGGAATTCCTCCTTTCGATATTGTTAAGTTGGCTCATCAGGCTGGTGCAGTAAGTAGTGCAAGAGTGATAGCACCAAAAAATTTTAATGAAAATATTAAAAATGCCATACAAGCAAGAGGGTTTTCTGTATTAGAATTGGCAAGCGTTTGTCCCTCATATGGTGTTAAAAAGTTAAAAGATCTGGAAGATTTTACAGAGGGAGCAGAAGTTTTGACCAATGAAAGGATATCGCCAACTATTGAATATTCAAAAACTCATTCTTTGTTTGATTCAATGAAGCGTATTCAACACGAGTTTGACTCAAATATCAATGATAAAATGGGATTTGTTCTGGCTGGTTCGGCTGGCGGTGGGGTTCAATCAACTGCTAAATTATTAGCAGAGGCTGGTATGATGTCAGGACTTTATGTTACTATGAAAGGAGAATATCCCGTAACTGTTGGAACCGGATTTTCAGTTGCTGAGGTAATTTTATCACGTAAGGCAATAAATTATACAGGATTGGAAGATCCTGATGTAATGATCATCGTAAGTAATGATGGCTTACAGAAAGTTAAGAAAAGAATATCCAATACTACTCAACTTTTTATAGATAATAAACTTGAAATAGATTCAAAAAATTCAACTAAGGGTTCATTTAGTAAAAATGCAGGTAAAAAAGGAGCTGCATTGAACGCTTTATTTAGTTGGGTAGACAGCACTGACTTTTTAGAGAGAGAAGCTTTATTAAAAGCTATTAGTTCACATAAACATGTAGAAAAACTTCTTAACGCCATTCAAACTACTGTATTAACCTAGATGTTCTTAAAAACTGTAGAAGAAAAAAACTTTCAATTATATTATTGAAACTATAAAAATTCCTAATTTAAATTAGGTAAAAGCCTGCTAATGCAGGCTTCTTTTATTATCTAATCAACTTTTTATATTTAATCCGTTTCGGTATCAAATCACCACCCAATCGTTTCTTTTTATTTTCTTCATAATCAGAAAAGCCACCTTCAAAGAAATATACTTCACTATTGCCTTCAAAAGCCAAAATATGTGTACAGATTCTATCTAAAAACCAACGGTCGTGACTAATTACTACGGCACAACCAGCGAAATTTTCAAGACCTTCTTCCAAAGCTCTTAATGTGTTGACATCTAAATCATTAGTAGGCTCATCTAAAAGCAAAACATTACCTTCTTCTTTAAGGGTCATTGCTAAATGCAACCTATTTCTTTCACCTCCCGACAAGGTTGATACTTTTTTATTTTGTTCGCTTCCAGAAAAATTAAATCGACTCAAATATGCTCTAGAATTTACCTGTTTTCCTCCCATCATTATCAATTCTTGTTCATCAGAAAAATTTTGCCAAATAGATTTATCAGCATCAATATTTGAATGACTCTGATCTACATACGCAATCTTTGCAGTATCACCAACAATAAACTCACCGGTATCCGGTTTAGTTTCGCCCATGATCATTTTAAAAATTGTGGTTTTACCGGCTCCATTTGGTCCGATAATTCCTACAATTCCTGCTTGCGGTAAATTAAATTCTAAATTTTCATATAACAACTTTTCACCAAAAGCTTTACTTACACCTTTTGCCTCAATTACATTTGTCCCTAAACGTGGACCATTTGGAATATAAATTTCCAATTTTTCATCCAATTGTTTTTGGTCTTGGCTCATCAATTTGTCATAATTCTTAAGCCTTGCTTTTTGTTTCGTTTGTCTACCTTTTGCACCTTGTCGCACCCATTCTAACTCTCGTTCTAAGGTTTTTTGACGCTTAGAAGCTGTCTTGCTTTCTTGTGCTAATCGTTTTGATTTCTGGTCTAGCCATGACGAGTAATTTCCTTTCCAGGGGATACCTTCGCCCCTATCTAATTCTAAGATCCAACCCGCAATGTTATCTAAAAAATACCTATCGTGGGTTACTGCAATTACTGTACCTTTATATTGTGCTAAATGATGTTCTAACCAATGCACTGACTCAGCATCCAAATGATTGGTAGGTTCATCTAATAACAAGATCTCTGGTTCTTGCAATAATAATCTGCACAATGCTACTCTACGTCTTTCTCCACCAGAAAGAACTTTAATTGGTGTGTCAGGTTCTGGAGTACGCAATGCATCCATGGCAATTTCTAGTTTAGTATCTAATTCCCATGCATTTGCAGCATCAATCTTATCTTGAAGCACAGCCTGTTGGGCCATTAATTTCTCCATCTTATCAGCATCAGAATACACCTCTTCCAGACCGAACATGTCATTTATTTTGTTGTATTCATCCAATATTGCCACAGTTTCTGCTACTCCTTCTTTTACTATATCAATGACAGTCTTTGTTTCATCTAATTGTGGTTCTTGTTCTAAATAACCGACTTTATAGCCCGGAGAAAAAACGACATCACCTTGATAATTTTTTTCTACGCCAGCAATGATTCTTAAAAGTGTAGATTTCCCAGATCCGTTAAGTCCAAGAATACCAATCTTTGCTCCATAAAAGAAACTTAAGTATATATTTTTTAAAACTTGTTTATTTGTACTTTGATAGGTTTTAGAAACCCCCGACATTGAAAATATGACTTTTTTATCGTCACTCATAACTTTAATAGAAATTTAAATTAGAAAACTCTTCTTGCTTGTCTCGCAAATATGTAATATATAGCAAGAATATTACTAAACTCTCCCTTTTAACGCATTGAACACCCATGCAATAGCAAAGAAACCAATACCAACAGCAGCGAAACCCCAACCGGCAATATCATCATACCTAAAGGCACCTAAGCCAATTAAAACCAGTCCGACAACAATCATAATTAATGTTGCGTAACCTAATACTGTATTTTTATTCATCATCATAATCTATACTATTTAAATGGGTTGTAATAATCTTTTAAAGATGGCAAATATCGTAATTATTTATGGAATGTTACAAAATATTAGATCATCAAAGAATTTAATTAATTACAGCGTAGAGAATTTGTACTGTCTTTAATTAATTGTTTTAGTAGAGGATCATAATTATTCTCAATAAAATTATCTTGAAGGGTGTGTTGAAATTTTTTAATTTTTAGTGCATAAATTTCTTCTTGGCATAATGTATTCAGCACTGCTTGCCATACAACAAATAGTTCTTTTATAATCATTGTATTTTTGCTAAATTGAATATTTATCTGATTTAGCATACTTTTAGAATAGCTTTTAAAAATTAAGTGCATACCACATAATCTTATAAAAGAGTTCTTCATCGCATTACTTAAGTCATTTATATTATTAAATGACGCAATTCTAAATTCATTGGTGTTTTTACCGTTTTTGGTAATTATTAAATGAAAGGAATTTTTAATTATTGAACTACAATCTGAAGAAGATTGGTAATAAACATCTAAACCTAGATTTGTGTTTATTACCAACACTTCATTCTTAATTGCATTTTGAAGAAAACTTTGTAAAATTGGCACTTCATCATGTTTAATCAGTAATTGTTTTTTATATCGTTTGCTCGATATAAATACAGATTTTAATAATGAAGCGTCCAAAATAAATTATCTTAAAACTTCTAGATCAACTTCTACGCCAAGTCCTTTGGCAATACCAGCTCCCAATTGAGGGTCGGCTCTAAACCAATGACATAACTGACGATTAACTATTTCGTCTTTTTTAGGTCCTGAAATTCCACTCATAGCACCAACAATATTATTGATTGTATTATGCTTGTGTTCATCAGTCATTAACTTAAATAGATCTCCGGGTTGTGTATAATGGTCGTCATCATTTTCATTTCTATCAAAATATCCAACTTCATTCGAATCTAATTCATAGTTCAAACCTTTACGAGTTTCATCTTCAATAATGTCATCAAAGCTATTAGGCTTATAATTCGGATTATTCTCACCATTACCATCAAAACGCATTGTACCATCTCTATGATAATTATTTACGGCATAAGGACATTTATTTACCGGAAGTGATTCATAGTTTACACCAATTCTATATCGATGGGCATCAGGATAAGATAAAATTCTTCCCTGCAACATTTTATCTGGTGAAAAACCAATACCATCTACTAAATTAGCAGGTGCAAATGCAGATTGTTCTACATCTTGGAAATAATTTTTAGGATTCTCATTTAATTCAATCTCACCCACTTCAATTAAAGGATACTCCTTATGTGGCCAGACTTTAGTCAGATCAAATGGGTTCCATTTAAACTTTTTGGCATCTTCTAAACTCATTACTTGAATTTTTAAGGCGTATTTCGGAAAATGTCCATTATCAATTGCGGTTACCAAATCTCTTTGTGAAAAATCAGGATCACTACTTTTTAATGCAGCTGCTTCAGCATCCGTAAAGGTCTTATTTCCCTGCATCGTTTTGTAGTGAAATTTTACATAGATACGCTCATTATTGGCATTGACCATTGAAAACGTATGACTTCCATATCCATTCATAAAACGGTATCCTTTTGGTGTGCCTCTATCCGACATTAAAATAAGTACCTGATGTAAACTTTCTGGATTTAACGACCAGTAATCCCACATCATAGTAGGAGATTTACAATTGGTATATGGATCTCTTTTCTGAGTATGGATAAAATCTGGGAATTTCTTTGGGTCTTTAATAAAAAATACCGGTGTATTGTTACCAACCAAATCCCAATTACCATCTTCAGTATAAAATTTAACGGCAAACCCTCTAGGATCACGCTCAGTATCCGCAGAACCTTTTTCACCTCCAACAGTTGAAAATCGAACAAATACTTTTGTTTCTTTTCCTATTTCAGAAAAAAGCTTTGCGCGACTATATTTCGAAATATCATGGGTAACAGTAAAGGTTCCATAGGCTCCAGATCCTTTTGCATGTACAATACGTTCAGGAATACGTTCTCTATTAAAGTGTGCTAATTTTTCGTGTAAAAAATAATCTTGTAATAGTAAAGGTCCTCTGGCTCCTACTGACTGCGAATCTTCATAATGATTAACAGAGGCTCCAGCTGCTGTTGTTAATAGTTTCTTTTTTTTCATGATAAGGAATTTTGATTATTTGTTCAAGATGCTGTAAGCTAAATCATAAAAATTCTAAAAGCAATGATTTTAATCATCACAAAATAATTTAGCCATAATATGTCCAACCAAATTTAGGATTTATTTTACCATAATCAAAATCAATAATATATATGGAATTATAAGATATATTTATAGTCAATCCACAGCTACTATAAAATAAGGATTATTATAAAAATAATTACACCAAATATCCCATTTTTCCTTGCTGATAATCACGCATGGCTTCCATAATTTCTGTTTGTGTATTCATTACGTAAGGACCATATTGCGACACTTTTTCATTAATTGGTTCGCCCGTGAGAATCAATACATTACTTTGATCATGAGCCTCAAATTGCAGGGTATCTCCATCTTGATTGAAGCTAACCATTTGCGCTGCTCCTTTTTTTAATGTCGTTTCATTGTTCACCATCACTTCGCCATCTAATAGATAAATTAAAGCATTATGATTTGCCGGAACTTTTACCTCCATTATTCCTTCTGAATTAGCTGATACCATATATACATTTACAGAAGTTTGGGTTAAAATTGGTCCTTTCTTACCATTTAATTCACCCGCAACAACTTTTAATATAATATTCTTTTGCTCGTTTTGAACAACGGGCATATCTTCACTTTTAATGTGTTGGTAATTTGCAGGCATCATTTTATTTTTAGCAGGAAGGTTTAACCATAATTGAATTCCTTCTAACTCTCCCCCTCTTTCAACAAATTCTTTTGTTGGACCTTCTGAGTGAATAATTCCTCTTCCGGCAGTTGTCCATTGTACATCACCTGCCTTAACAATACTTTCATTGCCTAAAGAATCTCTATGTAATTGTTCCCCTTTATACAATAATGTTATTGGTTCAAAACCTCTATGTGGATGAGGACCTAAATCAAACGGATTATTAAATTCGCTAATTGCATAGGGTCCATAATGATGTAGTAATATAAACGGATCGACTTGTTCTAATCCTTGATTTGGTATTGGCTGTCGTAATCGTATTGGTCCCATATTTACTAAAGGGCTACCAGTTTTGTGTTGTATTGTTCTTATATTTTTCATTGTTTATTCATTGTTTAAATATTATTATTTTCCATGGAAAATATTTTTATAAAATTTTTTTACCGTATTTTATCTAATAGGTCACTTAATTGGATTGCTTCTTTTTCGCTAAGATTCTCCAATAAATCCTCCTTAAAATTTTTTGAGATCGTTTCTAATAATTTCAACCCTCTATTTGTAATTTCTATATGTACTACCCGCCTATCCTCTGGGCAAGGTATCCTTTTTATTAATTTTTTCGCACACAATTTATCCATTAAACGCGTAGCATTTGGTGCTCTCTCAATCATTCTATCTTTTATTACTTGAACTTTCAATGCTTCTTTTGCACCTTTTAATATTTTTAATATATTAAACTGTTGTGGAGAAATCCCATAAGGTTTAAAGAATATATTTTGATGGCTATTTAACCAATTAGCCGTGTATTTAATATTTATCAATGCTTTCACCTTATTAGACGGAAATTTTGAATTTATATCTTTTGAAATATCACCCATATCTAACCTCTTAATTTTAAATCTTTCATTATTTTATTAAATACGTCTGATGTAGGCGTTTTATAAATCTCCTCATCAACAATCAAGGTTGGAAATTTTATTTCGCCATCATATAATTCCTTAGAATGGTTTTGAGCTTCAATATCAATAGCAAGATCTTTATATTCAAAATCAATTTCTGCCATTCTTAAAAAATTTTTAAAGGCAACCGTATGTGCATGTCCTTTCTTCCCGTAAATTGTTATTTTCATATATTAAATACTAATTTATATTTCTTTCAATACGCTTGTCAGGTATAACCCACATAATTGCTACAATAATATAACAAGCAATAGCCAACCAAGAATTAACAAAAGACAATAATAATCCAACTGTATAAAAAATCATTGACAGTATTCCCTTAGTGTTTTTCCCAACTGCTTTTCTTAGGGCAAAATCATCCTCATGATTATTTATAATAACCTTTTGTAAAATATAATATGCTATTCCGCTCATTAATAGTACAAAGCCGTAAACCGCAACTGGTGTAGAAGCTACATGGTTTTCACCTATCCAAGATGTCACAAACGGAATTAGTGATAACCAAAATAACAAATGCAAATTTGCCCATAAAATCTTGCCATTTACTTTTTCTGTTATTTGAAATAAATGATGGTGATTATTCCAATAAATACCTAAATAGATAAAACTAATCAAATAACTTATAAACACTGGAATAACTGGAACTAATGCATGCAATGTTACTTCTTCTGGCACCTTAAATTCTAATACCATAATAGTGATGATAATTGCCAGAACTCCATCACTAAATGCTTCTAATCTATTAGTCTTCATTATTTATAACCATTTATTAACCTTTAAATTCAATATTTCTATGCTTACCATCGCAATATGGTTTATTCGCTGAAGCACCACATCTACAAAAAGCAGTAGTTTTTTCTTTGTTCTCTATACTACCATCTGGTTTAGTTACTTCAATGGTACCTTCAACCAATAATGGACCATTTTCCATTGCGTTAATTTTAATTTTTTCCATGTTATAATTAATTTTTTGATTTTTTAAATTATATAATAAAGCACCTGATGGACACTTATCAATCTGATTTATTAATTCTTTAGTTGTTGCATTTTCAATGGTAATCCATGGTTTTTCTTTTGGTTTATACACATTGGGCAACCTTTTGACACACTCTGCTGCATGAATACATGTTTTAGGTTTCCATAAAACTGTAATTTCATTATTAGAATATTCTTTTACTATTTCCTTTTTTTTATCTGGCATAATTCTGGTTTAGATAATGAGATTCCTTCCACCTTTAGTTGACAAATAATTAGATTGTCTTTTCAAAAACGGAAACTGCATCACTTAATGCTATTTTCAACTCCTCTTCTATTAAACTTCCTTCTTTAAAGTTATCATAAAAATTTGGAAGTGAGAAAGTTGCCACAATATTACCTCCTAAATGAGGAAAAGTATTTTTAGCGTTTTCTAAAACCGAAGCTCCACCTCTACCTCCCGGAGAAGCTGCCATTAATAGTAAAGACTTATCTTTAAATACTTTTCTATCTATACGAGAAACCCAATCAAAAATATTTTTAAATGCAGCTGAATAAGAACCGTTATGTTCTGCTAATGATACTATAAAACCATCAAACTGGCTTAATAATTCATTAAACCTTTTAACATTATCCGGAAAACCCAATTCTTCTGTATCAACACTAAATACAGGAGCTGAATAATCATTTAAGTCGGCAATTTCATAGGTAATATTTACCAATTTTGTTGCAGCATAAATGGCTAGTTGCTTATTTATTGATTTTTCACTGGTACTTCCAGCGAATACTAATATTTTTTTATTCATCACTTAATTACTTTTTATTATAAATGTATGACACCAATAAAAATATCATTCCTATTATGGCTCCATTTTGATTCCCATCTGAAATCATGTAATGAGCAAAAAAGGCTAATATTAAATCAAAGAAAAAACCTGCGTAAGCCCATTCTTTCAAGGTTTTAAAATTGGTATTCCAAATTGCAAATAAACCAAGTAGTTTTGCAATAGCTAAAGGGTAAATAATATACGTTGGGTATCCGAAATTGATAAACATCTCTTTAACTTCATCATGATTAAAGAAATACATACTAGCCGAAAACAACATTAATAGTGTTAATAAACCCGTTGCTATATAATAGATAATTTTGTTTCTATTCATCTTAACTGTTTTTAAATTCTAGACAAAGGTACAAAATATATATTTAGTTTCCAAGGAAACTAATATCATGGAAAATACGTCTGCCTGTTATTGGAAATCAATACGGTTATTTCAGTATATTCCTGCCACAGCAGGAATCACATATTATTTCAAAGCCTTAATAGAATCGATTTGTTTTTGTAGTTTGTTTATTTCTTCCGTTTTTATATCAGTCTTTAAAATCGCTTTAATTGAATCGGCTACTATTTCTCCAATATCAACGGGTTTTGATTCTTCTTTATAATAATAGTCAATATTTTCACTAGAACGCCAGGCTTCATTCAACTGATCATAGACTAATTTATCCCATTGACTAGGATGTTTTGCGTCAATCCAAACCACATCTCGATACTCACTATCTATCAGTGCCAGATCAGGAGTTGCTGAGCCATCAAAATTATCTGACCCCTCACGAATTGCAGAAATTGTACCTAGAAAAAACATTCTTTTCCTACCGGCAATATTCTTTATATAAGGCCTGAACTCAACAGGCTTATTAACTGACCAATCAAATTCTTTACGCGATTCAATAACTTTTAGAGGCATTGCCGAAACACCGGCATATCCTTCTTTCTTTGAGGCATGATCGTAATAATATACAGTATCGGTACCATCGGCCGGTATAAATACACTATAAGTTAAGCTTGTACGCTCGTCTCCAATAGGCTCTAAACCAAACCAATGATACAAACCATTATAAGCACCATATTCTAAATTTGAAAAATCAAAATCAGTTACAAAAGGCTGCTCATTTTGGTCATCCGGTAAATCAGGGATTTTAACTGCTGTTTGCATATTCCATGGTAACGGGTCACTAAAACCGCCAAGAAATTTCAAGGATTCAGCCTGCAGACGTGATACTTTTTCTGACAAGGTATTTTGACGAGTTAAATAAGGATATTTAGACATTTCTTCCGGACTGATAAAAGTTCCTTTACCTATAAAAATTCGTTCTATATAATCATTAAAATCATGTGCTCCATTTTCTATAACCATTACGCCGCCAAAAGTTGGATACGGAAAAAGAAACCCTTTCCATTTAATTAAACTAATAACTTCAACCCATTTACCTGCATCATCTTTCATATAAAAAACATCTCCCGGTTCTGTAGAAAATAACTGGAGAAAAGAAAATCTTTGAACCACCGCATTGTAAGTATTCCTGCTAAATTTTAAAGATTCTCCTATAGAAAATGTCACAGAAATTCTATTTTCACTAGAAAATCTTGGAAATGGTGTAGTGCTTGATACTGCAAAAACTTCTTCAGTATTATCTTTTATTCGTTGCCAAACATATTTTTCTGTTGGCTGAATGGCCATTGTCCATTTATTCATATCATCTACGCGCACCAAATGTGGTAAAGAAACATCTTTTGTTTCACCAACAGATTCGTTGGCCATTGAAAAAATATTCCGTAATGGTTGAATGCGTTCATTTTGTGTTAGTGGTAATTCATTAATTTCTACCCTATTCAAATTATTGAAAACATTATAGGCTTTCATATAATCATACATCTTAAAATGCCAACCAACAACATATAACAAACTAAAAAAAGCAATAAGTGAAATTAATATAAGCAGACGTCTTCCTGAACTAGCTGAACTTCTGAATTTTAGTAAGCCAAAAAATAAGATAATACCGCTCAATAAAATGATAAAAATGAATTTTCTAACAAATAACAATGCAGGTTGGTAATCATCACGTAAAACAAACAGTAACAGCAATACCATAATTGATAGCGTAATTGTAATAATTTTTTGCTTAATACCTTTTTGCCAGTAGTTTTTTATCATTTTTTTAGTACTTTTTTATCGGTCTAAACTAAGTGAAACATCTTAAGGTATGTGTTTCGACTGCGCTCAACATGACATTAAATTTAGATTATATTTAGAGTAACCCTTTATCTTTTAATCGTTCACGAGCACTTTTTTCTTCGATTTCAGGCGCTTCAACATTTCGTTCTACATTCTTCTCGACTGCGCTCGAAGTGACATTATCACTCTCCTGTCCCTTAATATCTTCAATAAGGTCTTTACCTTTTTCAATTGTATCATGGACAATATCTTCTATAGAATCTGATTTTTCATCAATCAATTCGCTTGATTTAAAAATTAAATTTGCTAAATAAGTACCTACTAATGTTCCAACTATAATAGATGCAAACATTGAAATTGTTGCATAATTAATTGGAATTAAAAATCGTAACACCAACATTATTATCAAAAACAAAAATGTAATAAAGACAACACGTAAAAACAGTTTTTGCTGATAAACAAAGCCTGTTTTATCATGAGGTTTCATTTGTAAGTCTTTTGAATTTATCAATTTGTTAAAAAACCGATATAGGCTGTTACCATTAGATTCTCTCCAATATAAAAGGATTCCGAATAATATAGCGGCAACAAATGCGATGAGTTCTAGTGTCATTTTATTTGGTTTGAAGCTTTAAGTATGCAACTTAAAAGCGATTATCATAATTTGAGACATGAAGCTTTATACTTCATAAAATTAGTATATAATTTTTAAATATTGTTATGAATGGTTTCTATCACCCAATCTTTCATTGAGTCATCCCAAGTTTTAAATTGCTTATAAAATTCTTCTTTATCATACCAATACAAGAATAAAACATCCTTGGGTGAAACATTTACCAATAGTTTCCATATTAAATCTTGATGTTTTGGTTTTAATGATGAATGTGGACTATGCAAAGCATCGAACATTTTTTCATCAATAATATCTCCTATCTTAAATTGATTGTTAATCTCTATTTTTTCTAGATATCGCTCAACACTCATAACTCTTTTTCTTGCATCTAAAGCAATTTTATTAAGGTAGCTTTTAAACAAAATAGTATCCGTTAAAATATCTTTAATAGGATGCTGTGTGTTTTTTAAGTGCTGAGAAAATATATATTTTTTAACCCTTTGATAACGTTTTGTTTTAATTTCTTCTTCTAGGTCATACTCTATTATCACATGATCTCTCAATTTTTCCATGAGTTCAGGTTGCTTTATATGATATATCAGTACGTCTAATTCTGTATCTTTAATTGCTTCTTTATATGATTGTTCATTTTCAAAAATCACAATAGGTGATATAAAATCTCGTAATACATAAATGCCGCCAAAGGCCCTTGTATAAAATGAATCTGCAATAAAATGAATCGGGCTTAAATTCAAATTTCGACCTCTTAGATCGCCGAAGGTTTTTGCAGATGCTAATAATTTTTGATGATAGGTTTCATCAATAAAATTATTATCTAACTTAAATGATTCTATAAGTTGTAGTTGTTCTTCCTGAGCCTTATCTAAATCATTGATCAAGTGAAAACTGATTAAAATCTTTTTATACTTCAAAATATCTAAAGGCTCATAAAACGCATCAACATCCTGGTCAAAATCAACACATATGGCACAATCTCGAGTTATATCCTGAATTTTTTCACCATAAACTTTAAATACTTCATTCATCATTTGTTTATCAAAAGAATGAAATGGTACATAAATTGGTTTCCCATTTTGTAATGGGGAAATAATTATAGCGTGCGGATTGGCATCACCATTATTTAAATAATATTGATCTTTTTTCTCTTCTGCAATTTCAGGACTCCAACCTTTTCCATCAATAGAAAATGATTTAAGTTTTGTTTTGGTAAACCCTAGTTTAATCAAGCACTTATTATAGCGCTCAATGAGTTTCCCACTAATTGGGATCAATTCACTTCTATATAATTTGGCTTCTTTAAGTTTTTGCATTTATAGTATCCTAATTTCTTAAGGTTATTCTTTTTCAAATTGCTCTCTAGCTTCTAAATCTATATTTAATTGATTTACACGTGCATCAACTTTACGCTTAAAATCGGTATCTGCAATTGTCGCTACATTATCTAAATATCGAATAACCTCTTGTCTTCTAATATCTGAAAAATTTAACCCTTTCATGTTTACTCTCATTAATTCTTGCAACATATTAAATTTTGTATCATATTCTTTTTTGAAATAAATTTCGGGGTTTTCAAACCAATCTTTTTCTAAATCAAAATCAGTTAAACGCAAGGATACAGCACTTTGAATATTTCTAACATCACGAGAAGAAAAGAATGGGAAAATCTTCTGAATTTCTTTATAAAGGGTTGCATAAAATAAATGATCTATTGTTTTATGCTGTCTTTCCGATTTATCAAAAGCTTCCAAAACTCTCTCTTCAGTTGGTTTTTCAGCAACATTTAATATTTCTCCCATATTTTTTGCTAACCCTTGATCTTTTAAATATTTATAATTAGATGGATCTTGCATATTCACAAAATCAGGCATCGTTTTATCCAATTTTCTCCACCACAAATGGTCTTGATCTAAAAAATCATGTTCTGTTCTGGCTCCATCAATTTTGAATCGTCCTTGCACTCTAGATATAACTGCTTTATCTAGCATTTCTGGTAAATTCGTGAATAACCCGATTGAACTATTCCCATAATTAACAGCATATGCACCCTCTGTATATCGAAGAAAAACCCCAATCACCTCTTTTACTCCAGCTGAAACTCCTTGAGCCGTTCGCTCTTGCAAATTATTCTCGGCATCATCTATTGGAGCAAAAATTAATTTTGTTGGATCTTGCAAAGGTTTCATCCACTCTACCATTTTTTCTGCTGAACCACCCTGGAATGTAGATATCAAAGTATCTGGCATTGGGTGAAATAAAAATGGAATATCCAGATTCTCAGCATGTTCTTTTAATCGTGTAGCAATAGCAGCTATGAGCATACTCTTACCGGTTCCGGGAATTCCATAGCCCATAAATACCGGCATAAATCCGCCTAATTCTTGAAAAGGATTCTTTTTTGTTACAAAATCATAACTCAACATACGTTCCGTTAAACGACGTGCAAAATGTTTAGCATCTTTATTACCTACAATTTGCTCAAATTGAATTTTATTAAACTCAACACTTTTAGCCGTTCCGGAAAAAACATTTATCCAACCTGAAATTGCAAATTCTGAATTTTCGAGCTTATAGGTTCGATCTTCTATGGTCTCTGTATATTCTAAAGAGTTCTTACGTAATTGTATTTCATCGATCAACGCCTCATAATAAACTACGGTAAAGTCAATGACATCTTTATCGCTCTTTATAATATCAGGATGGCCTAAATACTTATCAAAATAAAATAAGCTACAGGCAATTCCTTTTAATGGAGAGATTAACGATACTTCCGGAATACCAGCAAACTTTTGTTTCATAACACTTAGATCATCAGAAGCATATGGTTTTAAATTATGCAAAATATTATATGCTAAAGAAAACAACATAAATGCGGTAGCTGTATGCATTTTACTTTCAAATTCTCGTTTCCCAGAGGAATCTAAGGCCGATTTATTTTCACTTAAAGTTGACAAACCGGAAGCATCATAATAACTGTCTTTAATCCAAATTCCTAATGTTAACCCTTCTTGAACTGCATATAGAGTTTGATTTAAATAGATAGGAATGGCTACAGAATCTGGTAATAAACGTTTTTTTAAGGCTAGAATAGTTTTTGAAACTGAGGTTAAAGAAACGTTACTTCCGTTATTGGCACGTGACAAATACAATAAAATAGACTCATCTTTAGCATTTTTATCCCTGTTCTTTGCACGTTGGCCCTGTTCCCATTGTACACTTTTCAAATAAGAAGAAGCTTCATCGCGAAGCATATTTAATTCACTATTTTTTATTGGGAAAGTTGAGTTATGTTCCATGTGTTAATTCAATGTTTCAATTTTAATGCTTTTCTGATTATTTATTTTCTAGCGGCCAATAGTTTATTGAGGGCTTTCTACTTTATTTTAAGATCGGCCATCTGAATTGGCGATTTCGTTAATTTGCTCATCAGATCAGGTATTTTGTTATACAAGAGCTGAATTATTCTATGAGGCGCAAAGACATATTTTTGTATGACTACATCATTCCATTTTTGAAGTATTTGCTTAGAAAAATAATTACCTTCACTAAAAGTATTACCAGAAAGCACTTCCTCAACTTTTAAGGATAGTACATATGATTCTAGTGGAATCTCTTTTTTAGCTATACTTTCTAAAATAGTATGTGTTATTAAATTTTCATCTTTTGCAAATACATTGTGTAAGGGCCCAAGATCGATACGCTTGATAAACTTAGGCATTACTTCGGGTAATTTTCTATCAATTGAATAAGCCATTGTATCTAATGCCATGTCTCTATCTGCAATATTTTTTAAAATCTCATAGATTTTATCTTTATACTTTTCGATATTATTAGCTTCATAGTCAAAATACATAAAGCAGATATATGGCCTGTTTTGTGAAACATCAAAAAAGCTCCAACTTGTCATATATTTTGAACCCGCTTCTTTTGGTGCTTCAATAATTTTACCCTGGACAAAACGGTTAAAAATATACTTTTGTTCTACAGAAGTATAATATACGATAGATGATGCTTGAAAAAGCTTCTCTTTTTTAACTGCTTCCTTCTTTCGCAGTAAAATATCTAAAAATTCTTCCTGTAAGACAGATACATCGGTTAGCTTTTTTATATAGTTGTCTCTAAGTGATAAATCATTAAATAAATACCTAAATTCTAAGTAATTTGGAAAACCAGAATCTGTTAAATCTACTTTCATATTATCTTCTTCATCGTACATATATTTAATACGCATAGCTTCAATAGAATATAATAGCAAGTCATTATATTGGTTAAAAAATATAATTTCCCGATTACTGCAAATTTCATTTTGTTGTACTCTCACAATCAATTCTTTGAGAACAAAATCAACCATTTTATGATAGAATTCGTATTGTTCTTTTGAATCGAGAATTGCAGAGTCTAAAGGTGTTACTATATGGTTTATTGACATTCTTTTTTAGGTATTCGGTTTTACCCTAAATTCAATACTTAATATTCAAGTTGCGTTAAGCCTGCCTGTCGGCAGACAGGGATTGCGATATCCTTTTCTTTTTATTAAATTGTTTCGATCTCGTACAACCAGTCAAAAAGAAAAGATTTAGCGGAAAGCCTGACCGTGCTTTTTCGCATGGAACGCCCAACATCTATTTAAGACAATAAATCGTCACCGCTATCCTTTGGTTTGACTTCACCTTCATCACTTGAAGGAGCATTTGCATCTGCATTATAATAATCTTCAAAAATTTCTTTCATATCAATACCATAACGTTCGGCAAAGTTTTTTTGAATATCAACATCCTTAGCACGTATTTCGTGTAATGCCTCAGCATAACTACTATATACGCCTTGCATTACTTTTTCGTGAACCGGAATATTTTCCATCATTTCCTGACGTGCCTTAGCACTTGCCGTATGCATAGAGGCCAAAGTTTCGCCAATATGTTCATCAGTTTTAACTCCTAAATGTTCTAAAATTGCAGCGAACTCCTGATCTGTTCTGGCTTTCAAGGCAACAACATATCCATCATAATACTTCAAACGCTCTTCAGTATCACTTTTTAGTTTTGCACGATGCGTTTGTAAATTACTTCTCAAAGAAGTTAAAACTTTAATAGTTAAGTTATGTTTATGAACAAAACTATCTTTACTAGCTGCTAACGTAGTGTAAGCATTTTTCAAACCTTCAAGCTCTTCAACTTTTTGCTCAAAACTTGTCACTTTACCTACTGCCTGGGCATAATCAGCAGATTGTTTATCAACAATTTCTTCAAGTTCTTGACGCGCTTGTTTTAATAAAGCATAATTTTCTTCTAATTTCGCCTCTACTTCTTTCTTTTTTTCTAATGCTTTTGTATGATTTTTTGTAGCTTCAACAATTGCCGTTTGTAATTTATCTTCAACTTCTTTTATTTCAACTTCTCTATTCTTTAAGCGTGTAACTGCTGCCTGACTTTTATAAGACAACTCACTTAAAAGCGCTTGAATATCAGCACTTTCTATTCGTTCTTGAAACATTGCTTTTGCTTTGTTATCTGCACCATCTCGAACTTTTTGAGCATCTTTTAACGCTTCTTGAGCTTTTCTAATTTTACTTTTTCTCCCCCAAAGATTATTCCACCAAGTATTTGGTTTTCGTTCAGCATCTTCTAACTCAATTTTAGCTCTGTCTAAACCATTTTGTGCATCATTAATAATTTTTTGTTCATCGGCATTAAGTGCAGAGAACTTTTCAAACATGATTCCAACTTCATCCTGATAATCGGTTAAATCTTTGATAGCGTCTAACAAAGTACTTCTATCCTTTTCTGCCATATGCACAACATCATCTAATGTTGCATTTAATATTTTTTGACGACTTTCAGGATCATCTTCTTGTGCTAATTTAGATTTCATTGTATCAATGGCTTTTCCCCAATTAACATCAACTTTATCTTCTTTTTCGCTAGAACTGGTTTCTAATAAATCAAAATCATCAGACATTTTATGTAGTGTTTTTTTAGTTGAACAAAAATATTTTTTGGTTTAGCAATTTCGTTAAATTTTTTTTAATAAAAAACAGAAACTCCTTAAATATAGGTAGCATTTTTTTAAATTATGTTACATGGGTCTATTGGTTATCATTCAGATATTTAAATATCAACGATCTCCGAGAATATTATATACAAAAAAACTCCTCATAAAAATGAGGAGCTAATTCAAAACTATAATAAATATATACTGCAGAAAACTAAATAACCATTTGTTTAATTTATTACTTAAGCAACTACACTTAATTTTTTTTCTGTTTTTGGATTTTCTAAATCAACTTCAAATTGATTTGAAGTGTTTTTTGTACCTCCGGCTTTCAATGCTTTATCACCAGCAAAAAATGTTTTATGATCATCACCTAAATCTGAACCTGCCATTCTTTGATGTTTAACACAGGATACTCCTTTACGAATTTCTTGTCTTTGCACTCCTTTAACATACGCTAACATACCTTCTTCTCCAAAATATCCTTCAGTGAGATCATTCATATGAAGTGCTGTAGTATGATATGTAGGTAATGTAATTAAGTGATGAAAAATCCCCGCTTCTCTTGCTCCATCTATTTGGAAAGTTTTAATTTTTTCATCAGCAATTTTACCTAATTCAGAATCATCATATCTTGCATCCATCAAATTGTTTTTATCATATACTGACACATCTTTTCCGTTAGTTATCATTGCGTTATAAACTTGATTACGGAAATTAAGTGTCCAGTTAAAAGATGGAGAATTATTATAAACCAATTTCGCATTTGGAATAACTTCTTTAACTCTATTAACCATATTAGCAATTTGCTTAACATTAGGTGTTGGAGTTTCTATCCATAATAAGTCTGCACCATTCTGAAGACTTGTAATACAATCTAATACAACTCTATCTATATTAGAGCCCTCTTTAAATCTATACAAACCATTTTCCAACCTTATTGGACGAACTAATTTACCATCTCTTTTAAGAAGAACATCATCTTCTTTTGCTTCTTCAACGGTAATTTCTTCGGCATCTACAAAAGCTAAATATTGTGAAGCTACATCTCCAGGTTCTTGACTTACTGGTAATTTTTGAGTAAGGCCAGCTCCTTCAGAATCTGTTCTAGCAACTATAATTCCGTCGTCTACTCCTAATTCTAAAAAAGCATATCTGATTGCATTTAATTTGGCAATAAAATCTTCGTGTGGTACTGTAACTTTTCCATCTTGATGACCACATTGTTTTGCATCAGACACTTGGTTTTCAATTTGAATTGCACAAGCACCTGCTTCAATCATTTTTTTAGTTAATAAATACGTTGCTTCTTCATTACCAAAACCTGCATCTATATCTGCAATAATAGGCACTATGTGTGTTTCAAAATTATCAATTTGATCCTGTACATCTTCTCCATTTTCAAGCCTTCTGAATAAATCGTTCAATTCAATAGCGTCTGCTTGACGTAAGAAATCATAAATTTCTTTAATTAGTGATGGAACAGCCGTTTTTTCATGCATAGATTGGTCTGGTAATGGGCCAAGTTCAGAACGTAATGCAGCTACCATCCAACCAGAAAGATATAAATATCTTTTACTCGTTGTTTTATGATGTTTTTTAACAGAAATCATTTTTTGCTGCGCTACGAATCCATGCCAACAACCTAAAGATTGAGTATATTTAGATGAATTTGCATCGTATTCTGCCATATCTTTTCTCATAATAGCAGCAGTATATTTAGCAATATCTAAACCTGTTTTAAAACGATTTTGAACTGCCATTCTAGCAGCACTTTCAGAATTTATAGCATTCCAAGTATTTCCATACTTTTCTTTAAGGTCTTTTACAGTTTGTAATGCAGAACTAAAATTAGTTTGTGCTAAATTTTTCATAATTTTGTTTTTTGTATTAATTTACATCGATTGATCACCCTTTAATTTTTCACGGTTTTGGGGTGGTTTTTTTATATATAATTATATGCTTCTAGTGTTAAAAATTCTTGATACTCTTCTGACAAAACCAATTCATCAAATAATTGAACTGCTAAATCAAATTTGCCATTGACAAATCGATCATTACCAAGCATATTTTTAATTTTTTCTAATTCTTCATTTTGAAGATTGACATACATCTCAATATTAAATTTTCTGCCATCATTTAATACTGCTTCTTTATGCAACCATTGCCAAAGTTGCGTTCTTGAAATTTCTGCTGTTGCGGCATCTTCCATTAAATTATATAATGCTGCTGCACCGACTCCTCTTAGCCATGATTCTAAATAAAGAATTCCTACATTTATATTTTTGCTAATTCCTTTTTCAGTGATCGCACCTTTTGGCATTTCGACCAATTGTTTTTCAGTAATATTTAATTCTGCCCTTTTCACATGAAGTTGGTTTTCAGTGGGCATGTTTTCATTAAAAACCTTCATTGCAATCGCTACTAATCCCGGATGTGCAACCCAAGTGCCATCATGCCCGTTCTTCACTTCACGTTCTTTATCTTTTAAAATTTTATCATAAGCTACTTTATTAGCTTCTTCATCATCTTTTATTGGTATTTGTGCTGCCATACCTCCCATTGCATGTACACCTCGTTTATGACACCGTTGAATTACCCTTAGCGAATATGCCTCCATAAATGGGGTCGCCATGGTTACTTGATCTCTATCAGGAACTAAGAAATTTTTGTGATTTCTAAACTTTTTTATATAAGAGAAAATATAATCCCAGCGGCCACAGTTTAATCCGGCCATATGGTCTCTTAATTCATAGATAATTTCATCTATCTGAAAACTGGCCGTTATGGTTTCTATTAATACTGTAGCTTTTATCGTTTGTTGAGGAATACCTAAATATTCTTGTGCAAATACGAATACATCATTCCACCATCGCGCTTCTTTATAATGTTCTAATTTTGGTAAATAAAAATAAGGACCGGTTCCATTGGCAAGTAATTGTTTGATATTATGGAAAAAGTACAACCCGAAATCTACTAAAGATCCTGACATTTCTTCTCCATCCACCAACAAATGCTTATCGTTTAAATGCAACCCTCTAGGCCTGACCAATAATATTGCTGTTGTATTATTTAGTTGGTATGTTTTACCTTTTTGTAGATTTTCAAAAGTGATAGTTTTATTAATAGCATCTCTTAAATTAATTTGCCCCTCCATTAAATTATTCCATGTAGGCGAATTACTATCTTCAAAATCAGCCATAAAAACTTTAGCTCCAGAATTTAGTGCATTTATTACCATCTTACGATCTGTTGGTCCGGTAATCTCAACACGTCTATCTAACAAATCTTTGGGTAATGGTGCTGCAACCCAATCACCTTCTCTAATACTTTGTGTTTCTTTAGGAAATATTGGAAATGCACCTTTATCGAATTTTTTTTGAACTAAATTTCTTTTTTTAAGTAGTTTTATTCTTTTAGAATTAAATGTTTTATGCAAAAGCATTAAAAATTCCAACGCATCATCAGTTAGTATTTCTTTATAAACACCACTTGTAACTCCTTTAAAATCAACCCCTCTCTCTAATATATTATTCATAATCGACAATTTAAAATTTAATAATGCATCAAATATAGAATAAAAAAGTTATAAAACAAGCGAACGTTCGCTATTTTTATATTATTTTATTTTTTAGTATATTCGCAATACATTTAAACAATAGTAATGGTAGTTGAAGAAGAATATATCCGTTTAATTTTCGGATTGAAATTAAAACAAATACGAACAGAAAGAAACCTTTCTCTTTTCGGGCTCTCTAAATTGACGGGATTATCTAAATCGTATTTAAACGAAATTGAGAAAGGAAAAAAATATCCTAAAACAGATAAGGTTGTTATATTATCAGAAGCACTAGATGTACCCTACGATCATTTAGTATCATTAAAACTAGATAAAAATTTAGCGCCTGTTGGTGAAATTTTGCAATCAAAAATATTAAAAGAAATTCCACTTGAAGTATTCGGTATTAAAGAGAGTAACCTTATCGATATCATTGCCAACGCACCTATTAAAGTGAATGCCTTTATTGGTACATTGATAAAAATAGCACAACATTATAGTGTTACAAGAGAGAGTTTTTTCTTGGCTGCGCTACGTTCATATCAAGAAGCACAAAATAATTATTTTGAAAATATTGAAAATTTAGTTGAGGATTTCGGAAAAGCATATCATATTGATTTAAGTAAAAAAGTAACTACTAATGACCTTGAAGAGATTTTAATTGAAGAATATAATTATAAGATCAATACTGAGGAATTAACTCAACATGAAAATTTACAAGAAATTCGTTCAATTTTTATACCTAAACATAACACCTTATTAATCGGCGATCATATAGACGAATCTCAGAAACGTTTTATATATGCAAAAGAAATTGCTTATAACTATTTGAATACAACTGATAGGTTATACACTTTTCCGTGGATTAAGTTTGAAAGTTTTGACCAGGTTTTAAACAATTTTTTAGCTTCCTATTTTGCAGGAGCCTTATTGATTCCAAAAAACAAATTAATTGATGAATTAAAAAATTTCTTTCAAAATAAATTGTGGAATCAAGACGCCTTCATTACACTAATGAATCATTTTACCAATTCTCCTGAAACTTTTTACCAACGGTTGACCAACATTTTACCAAAACAATTTCATTTTAAAAATTTATTCTTCTTACGTTTTACACATAAAGTTGGCAGCAATACGTACCGACTGAACAAAGAATTGCATATAACACAACAGCAAGCACCTCATGCCAATGAATCTAATGAGCATTATTGCAGAAGATGGGTGTCCTTGCGAACACTAAATACTCTTGCTAAACGACCTAAAAAGAAACATGTTTTTGATATTCAAATATCTGATTACCCAGATAGTAATAGCCAATATTTGATATTTTCATCAGCTACAGCTGATCCGTTTAAGAATAATTTTAATAGAAGTCTTAGTATAGGTATCTTAATCTCTCCACATTTAAAAAAACATATTAATTTTTTAGATGACCCTTCAATCAAAACAAAACAAGTTGGAGTTACTTGTGAAACTTGTGCTATTAAAAATTGTAAAGAGCGTGCGGCAGAACCGTATCAATTAGAACGTAAAGAAAGGCACAAAAAGATTGAAATTGTTGTGGAAAGAATTATGGATAAATTTTCAAAATAATTTAGCTATTTAACTTTTGAAAAGGTATTTAAATCTTCTTATTTTTGATTCGAACAATTTTGTATTTTAGCATCATTGTAAACAATATCATATTGCATGGACATCAACTTCAATAAAAACGAAGATCATAATAAACTTTTAATTTCCAACTTAAAATCTCGCTTGGCAAAGGTGAAGCTTGGAGGTGGAAAAGTCCGTATTGAAAAACATCATGCGAAAGGAAAAATGACTGCTCGAGAGCGTATAGATTTTTTATTAGATAAAAAGACAAAAAGTATTGAAATTGGTGCATTTGCCGGTGACGACATGTATAAGGATCATGGTGGTTGTCCTTCTGGAGGTGTTGTTATAAAAATTGGATACATTAAAGGAAAACAATGCATTATTGTGGCAAATGATGCTACTGTTAAGGCTGGTGCTTGGTTCCCTATTACCGGGAAAAAGAATTTAAGAGCTCAAGAAGTTGCCATTGAAAATAGATTACCAATCATTTATTTAGTAGACAGTGCGGGTGTTTATTTACCCCTGCAGGATGAAATTTTTCCGGATAAAGAACATTTCGGACGAATATTTAGAAATAATGCCGTCATGAGTAGTATGGGTATTACTCAAATTGCCGCTGTTATGGGTAGTTGTGTTGCAGGCGGCGCTTATTTACCAATAATGAGTGATGAGGCACTAATTGTGGATAAAACAGGGAGCATTTTTCTTGCAGGAAGCTATTTGGTTAAAGCTGCGATCGGTGAAACAATTGACAATGAAACACTTGGCGGTGCAACCACACATACTGAAATATCAGGTGTTATTGACTATAAAGCGAAAGATGATAAACATGCATTAGATACTATTAAGAATATAGTTGATAAAATAGGTGATTTTGACAAAGCCGGATTTAACCAAAATAAATCCATTGCACCAAAGGCAAAACAAAACGAAATTTATGGCATTTTACCCAAAGAACGTCATGAACAATATGACATGTACGAAATCATAAAAAGATTGGTTGACAATTCTGAATTTGAAGAATATAAAGCTAATTATGGTAAAACGCTTATAACCGCCTATTCACGGATTGATGGATGGGCAGTAGGTATTGTTGCCAATCAACGTAAAGTTGTAAAAAACAGTAAAGGTGAAATGCAATTTGGTGGCGTAATATATTCCGATTCAGCTGATAAGGCGACTCGGTTTATTGCAAATTGTAATCAGAAAAAAATTCCGCTTGTATTTTTACAAGATGTTACCGGATTTATGGTTGGTAGTAAATCAGAACATGGCGGCATTATAAAAGATGGAGCTAAAATGGTCAATGCTGTGAGTAATTCTGTTGTTCCAAAATTCACAATTATTATTGGTAATTCTTATGGTGCCGGTAACTATGCCATGTGTGGAAAAGCCTATGACCCAAGACTCATTGTTGCCTGGCCGAGTGCAGAGTTGGCAGTTATGAGTGGTAATTCTGCAGCGAAAGTTTTATTGCAAATAGAAAAAGCCTCCTTAGAAAAACAAGGTAAAAAGATCACTAAAAAAGATGAAGAAGAATTATATAATACAATAAAGTCGCGTTATGATTCACAAACTTCACCCTATTATGCGGCCGCTAGATTATGGACAGACGGCGTAATTGATCCTCTAGAGACCAGAACATGGATCTCTTTAGGTATTGAAGCCGCTAACCATGCCCCTATTGAGAAAAAGTTTAATTTGGGAGTTATTCAGGTGTGACAGTAAGCAGTAAGTAAAAAAATTCAAATCATCTATGAAAAAAATACTAATTATAATTTCTTTACTTTTTTTTCTTCCAACCATTGCTCAAAAACAAAAAGCTATATTATTTTTCAAAGACGGAACAGAACTAAAAGGAAGAGCAAAAATATCTCCTACTGGGAAAATAAAATTTAGAAAAAGTAAAGGGGCAGAAAAACAATTTTTTAGCTCTAAAGAATTAAAGTCAATTATTATAAGAGAATTTGATAAGGATGTTGTATACAAATACAAATTAATCGAAGAAAGAAAGACCATATTGCTTTTGGAAGTTTTGGAAGAAGGAAAAGTGACCTTATATAGAACATTAAGAAGTGGGTATGTAGCTGGAGCTACAGGGCCAAATGGCATACCAATGGGTGGGCATTCATACTCCATCAGCAACTACTATGTATCTAAAGGTAATAAAAATTTAGTTGTTCATTTAGGGGCAAGAGGTACAATCTTTAGTAAAAATTTCAAAGAAGCTGCTTCCGACTATTTTAAAGATTGCACTACATTAGTAGGTAAAATTCAAAGTAAAGAATTAAAAAAAAGAGATATTGTGGAGATTGTAGAGTTTTATAATGAGAACTGTAACTAACATAAGTAAACAAAAAACAAATAAACGATTAAAGATATTTTAATAAATGGGAAGAGCATTCGAATTTAGGAAAGCAAGAAAAATGAAGCGTTGGTCAGCTATGGCAAAAACCTTTACACGTATTGGTAAAGATATTGTGATGGCAGTAAAAGAAGGTGGTGTAAATCCTGAGACCAATTCACGATTACGGGCAGTAATGCAAAATGCCAAGGCCGCTAATATGCCAAAAGATAATGTTGAACGTGCTATTAAAAAAGCCTCTGATAAAGACACCGCTAATTATAAAGAAGTATTATTTGAAGGATACGCACCTCACGGAATAGCCATTTTGGTTGAAACTGCCACAGATAATAATAATAGAACAGTCGCCAATGTAAGAGCTGCTTTTAATAAATGTGATGGTACTTTTGGCACTTCGGGTTCTGTGGTATTTATGTTTGATCACACGTGTAACTTTACTGTTAAAAAGGAAGATATAACAATTGACATGGAAGAACTAGAGTTAGAACTGATTGATTTTGACGTAGAAGAAATTTTTGATGATGAAGAAGGAATTATAATCTATGCTCCTTTTGAACAATTTGGTGCTATTCAATCCTTTTTTGAAGAAAATAAGGTTGAAATTTTATCTTCGGGATTTGAACGAATTCCTACTTCAACTAAAAAATTGTCAGAAGAAGAGCAGGCTGATGTAGAAAAACTTCTAGAAAAGTTAGAAGAAGAAGATGATGTTCAAAATGTTTATCATTCAATGGAAATGTAATTTTGAAGTACTAGGTTGAATGTTATTAAAACACTTGAATATTAACCAAAAACTATAAAACCACATGATTTTTTACGGCTCAAAAGGTACTCGTTTGCATAGTGAACAAGTCAACGGAATTAAATGTTCACATTGTGAAAAACAAACTACACATACTTTCAGCATCTTTGGCAGATATGCACATTTATATTGGATTCCGCTATTTCCAATGGGTAAAAAAGGAGTTTCAGAATGTAATCATTGTAAGATTACCTTGGCACCGAAAGAGATGGATGAACCATTAAAACTAGCTTATAAAAATGTAAATAGTAATTCTAGAACACCCTTTTGGCATTGGAGCGGCCTTGGATTAATTGCTATCTTAATAGCTTTGGTATCATTTACTGGTAATCAACACAAAAAAGATGTTGTCACTTATATTAATGATCTACAAAAAGATGATATCTACGAATTTAAATCAAACGAATATTATTCACTACTTAAAGTTGCATCTGTAAGTAAAGATTCTGTATTTGTAATTGCTAATGACTATGAAATTGAAAGGCAATCAAGATTATATAAAATAGATAAATCAAGTAATTACACAACAGAACCTTATGGTATCTCTAGAGAAAGAATAAAAGAATTATTCGACACTAAGGAGATTTTAGATGTGGACAGATAATTTAATTAAATGATTTCAAATTACACCTTACAACAACTACCACAAATTGCAAAACAAATTATCAGTGAGTCTCCTGATAAAGTGCTGTTATTTTATGGAGAAATGGGTGTTGGTAAAACTACCCTGATTAAGGAATTAGTAAAACAATTAGAGGTCGATGATGTAGTCACTTCTCCCACTTTTTCTTTAGTCAATGAGTATCAATCCCGTAATGGAGCAACTATTTATCATTTCGATTTTTATCGAATTGATAATGAAGAAGAAGCAATGGATATTGGCATTGAGGATTATTTTTATAACAATTCATGGTGTTTGATTGAATGGCCTGAAAAAGTTAAAAATTTACTACCTTTAAATGCTGTTGAAATTCATCTTTCAATAAATGAAGATGAAAGCAGAGCTATTGTTATGGATGAAGAAGGAAGAAAAGAACATAAAAAGTAACACAAAATGTTTATCCGCTTATTGTTTTGATAAGTTGGCCGAATTTTACAAATTGAACACTGATTATTGACAACTAACAACTATGAGTAAACAATTTTCGCCATTTAGTAAAGAAGAGTTAATGCCAAAACCTGAAATGCTTGAAATTAAAAAGCAAAAAGGCGAATTGTTTATTGGTGTACCAAAAGAAACACACCTGCAGGAGAAACGTATCTGTTTAACGCCTGATGCTGTAGCAGCGTTAACAAATCATGGTCATAGAATTATTATCGAAACTGGTGCGGGTGAAGGCGCTAATTATACAGACAATGAATATTCTGAGGCCGGAGCAAAAATTTCATATAATACAGAAGAAGTTTTTGGTTGTAAATTAATTTTAAAAGTTGAGCCCCCAAGCATTAAAGAAATTGGGTGGATCAATCCGCAAAGCACCTTATTTTCAGCATTACAGCTCAAAACTCAAAACAAAAAATATTTTGAAGCGCTAGCAAAAAAACGTATTACTGCTATTGCTTTTGACTTTATTACTGATGAACATGGTGTATTCCCTGTAGTAAAATCGTTAAGTGAGATTGCCGGGATCTCTTCTATTTTAATTGCGGCAGAATTAATGCAAAATAATAGTGATGGTAACGGATTATTATTTGGTAATATTGGTGGTGTGCCACCATCTGATGTGGTAATTCTGGGCGCAGGAACGGTAGGTGAATTTGCCGCTCGTTCTGCTATCGGACTTGGTGCACGAGTAAAGATTTTTGACAACTCAATTACTAAGTTACGTCGTTTACAACACAATTTAAATTATCCTGTTTATACTTCGACCATTCAACCAAAAACATTACAAAAAGCAATGATGCGATGTGATGTCGCTATTGGTGCTGTTCGTGGTAAAACAAGAACACCAATTCTAGTGAGCAAAGAAATGGTTGAACAAATGAAAGATGGTTCAGTAATTGTTGACGTAAGTATTGATAGCGGTGGTTGTTTTGAAACATCAGAGGTTACTACACATAAAAAACCTACGTTTACAAAATATGGTGTAATTCACTATTGTGTACCAAATATTCCTTCAAGATATTCTAGAACTGCCTCTTTATCAATTAGTAATATTTTCACGCCTTATTTGTTAAATATTGCCGAAGAAGGAGGCATAGAAAATGCTGCTAGATTTGATAAAAGTTTGCAAAAAGGTATGTATTTTTACCATGGGATTTTAACTAGTAGAGCTGTAGCGGATTGGTTTAGTCTTCCATATAGAGATATAAACTTATTGATTATTTAATGGAATTAAAACGTCGTTTTTCCCTGTTCGGTTTCGGATTTGCCCTAGGAATTGTTCTATTATTATTTTTTCTTAATGGAAAGAATGCTTCTTGTAATTTTTTCCCTAATGAAAGAGTTTTAGACATACTTAGAAATAAACCACGTGTATTTTCAGATGAAGCATTGCAATCAATGTCAGCCGAAAAAATTGATACTGCTGCCATTATTGAAATCCTACTAAAAGGAGATGTTGATTTTGCAAAAAGTAAAACACATGAAGAACCATGTCGGTTTTATTGGATTGATGGCTACTTGTTAGAAAAAGAGGCTTCAATCTATGTTGAAAATTGTGATAGTATCATTACTATTCAACATATATACTTTGATAAGAAATAGTTAGGTTTATTTATATTTTGGTTTACTGACAAATATCATATACAATTTCTTAATAATTGGATAGATTTGCTAAATAGTCAATCAGAATCTTATGGGTTCACAGTCGGTAAAAGCAATAACTTCACAAAAAGAAAGGAAAGAATTTGTTTCTCATTTACTAAATGATGTCGCAGCATTAGAAAAAATGATTGATGAAGATATCTTTGAAAAAGGAGTTCAAAGAATTGGTGCTGAGCAAGAATTATGTATCGTAAATGACAGTTATCGACCTTCACTAAATTCACTTAAAATTTTAGAAGAAATTAATGATCCTCATTTTACAACAGAATTGGCTTTATTTAATCTTGAAATCAATTTAGATCCTGTTGAACTCACCAATAAATGTTTTTCAAAACTTGAAAAAAATCTCAATCAATTACTTGAAAAAGCTCGTACTGCGGCTGATAAAGTTGAAAAAAATAAAATTATTCTTGCCGGTATATTGCCAACACTCAAGAAAAAAGATCTTATTTTCAATAACATGACGCCCTTTGATCGTTATAAAACACTTAATTCGGTCATTAAAAATATTAGAGGAGATAATTTTAAAATGCGTATTAGAGGTGTTGATGAATTAATTTTAAATCATGAATCAATTTTATTCGAAGCATGTAATACAAGTTTTCAAGTTCATCTACAAGTAGATTTAAACGAAATAGTTGATAAATATAACTGGGCACAAGCCATAGCCGGACCGATATTATCTGTCATGTCTAATTCTTCATTATTACTAGGTCGTGAATTATGGTGCGAAACAAGAATAGCATTGTTTCAACAAAGTGTTGATATGCGTAATACTTCTCATTTATTACGCGAACAAAAACCACGAGTGTCTTTTGGTCATGATTGGGTAAGAAAATCAATTGCTGAAATATTTACTGATGACGTGTCGTGTTATATTCCATTAGTTACTACAAATTTTAAAGAAGATTCGTTAGCACTATTAAATAAGGGAATTATACCCCAATTAGAAGCTCTAAATTTACATAATGGTACCTTATATAAATGGAACAGACTATGCTATGGAACAAATGATAATGTTGCACATTTACGAATAGAGAATAGGTATATTCCTGCTGGTCCGAGTGCCGTAGATGAAGTAGCCAATGCCTTATTCTGGGTTGGTGTTATGCAAGGTATGCCTGATAAATACAAACAAATATGGAAACAGATGTCTTTTAATGATGCCAGAGGCAATTTCATAAATGCAGCCCGAACCGGTATCAACACTTATTTTAATTGGTTTGGATTTGGAATATCATCAAGTAAACTTGCCAAAAAAATATTAATTCCGATGGCACGTGAAGGTTTAAAAAAATCAAATATTGATGCTACCGATATTGACTTTTATTTAAACATAATTGAAAAACGGATTGATAATAATCTAACCGGTAGCAAATGGTTAGTAAGAAGTAATAGAAAAATTAGAAAAAAAGTATCTAGAGATGAGGCCAATATATTATTGACCTATCATATGTATCAAAATCAAAAGGATAATAAACCTATATATCAATGGAAATTGGCCGACACTATAACTGAGTCAAATTTAAATACCAGCAATAAAATGTATAAAGTCATGACTACTGAACTCGTTGTAGTTAATGAGAATGATTTGGTAGAATTATTGGTGAAAATAATGGATTGGAAATGCATACATCATTTACCTGTTGTTAATGAATCTGATAAAATTGTGGGTTTAATTACCAAAACAAATTTAGATGCCATAGATAAAAAAAGTATTATGTCTAATCTAATAGTGGCCAAAAATATAATGATAAAAGATGTGATTGTTGCAGATTCAGAATTGACAATAGATGAAGCCAGAGAAATAATGATCACTAACAAGATAGGTTGTTTGCCAATAGTTGAAAATGATGAATTAATAGGTATGTTTACAAAGAAAGATCTAGAGAAGATTGATAACAAAACTATTATTAATGAGTAATACTACAATAAAATCTTTACATAATAAAATTGTAACTGAACGTTTTTTAGCTAGGGAAAAAGGAGTTAAAACCAGCCCATCTATTATTATTTTTGGAGGAATTCATGGAAATGAACAAGCTGGTATACATGGTTTAAAAAAAGTCATACAAAAGATTGATAATGAAGATATTAATTTAAATGGAAATTTTTATGCCATTGCGGGAAATTTAAATGCACTTAATAAAAACATACGATTTGAAGAGACTGATTTGAATCGAATTTGGACAGACGAACATGTTAGTGATATTAACGGATCAAACGAAGATTTGTATACTGAAGAAAAAGAACAATCAGAGTTATATCAGATCCTAAAGGAAATTTTAGCAGCTGACAAAGGTCCGTTTTACTTTATTGACCTCCACACTACTTCGGCCGAAACAATTCCTTTTATCACTATTAGTGATTCTTTAAACAATAGAAAATTTGCCAATAATTTTTCAATTCCGGTTGTTTTGGGGATTGAAGAATATTTAGACGGACCTCTCTTAACATATATTAATGAATATGGTCATATTTCATTAGGTTTTGAAGCCGGACAACATAATAACGCTCAATCAATTATAAATTGTGAAGCCTTTATCTGGCAATCTCTGGTAAATTCAGGTTGTATAGATAAAAAAGAAATTGAAAATTTCAAGAGCTATGAACAAATACTAACTTCACATTCTAAACATAATGGTTTTTTTGAGATAGATTTTCATTATTTTTTACAAGATAATGAAGAATTTATGATGATTAATGGTTTTGATAATTTCGATACTATCAAAAAGCATCAAGTATTAGCATTAAGCAATAATATGGAAGTGAAAGCAATTAGGAATGGCCAAATTTTTATGCCGCTATATCAAGACCAAGGTAAAGATGGCTTTTTTATTATTACAAAAATATCAAAGGTATGGCTTCAATTATCTTCGGTTGCTAGGAAACTTAAATTAAACCATCTATTAAGGTTATTACCTGGTATTAAACAAGATCCTATATATAAATATGCATTAGTTGTGAATCCAAAAACAGCAAAATTTTTAGCCACAGAAATTTTTCACTTATTTGGATATAGAAAGAAGGTTGTTAAAGATAATAAACTGCATTTTATAAAAAGGGATAGAAAAGTCATTGAATTTAATCATGATTAGAAATTCTTGTTAAATATAGTTTTATTTAATTTATCTCAATTACATTATCAAATAATGTGTTAGTCTGACGAATATCATAGTTTACTTCTAAAATGTAATTTATTTTTATAGTGTAAATTTTCAATTTTATATTATGAAGAAAATATTATTACCAACCGATTTTTCTGATAACGCACAAAATGCTATAGATTATGCATTACATCTGTATAAAAATGAGGCTTGCAAATTTTACCTTTTAAATACATATACACCTATAATTTACAACTATGATTACCGTATGAGTGCCGGCGGATATTTAGGAGATGTTTCTGATATAATTAGAGAAAACTCAAAAGAAAAACTCCAGGAAATTGAAAATGGACTAAAGGAAAAATTTGACAATCCTAAATTTCAATTTGAAGTTATATCTTCATTTAATTTATTAACTGATGAGATAAAAGATCTTGTAGATGCTCATAATATTGATTTAATTGTTATGGGTACTAAAGGTGCTTCAGGTACGAAAGAAGTTTTATTTGGCACCAATACAATTCATGTTATTCAAAAAACAAAATGTGCCGTGTTAGCTATTCCGGATGGTTATTTCTTTGAGGAACCAAAAGATATCCTGTTCCCAACAGACTATAGAATTGATTACTCAGATAAACATTTGCGAAATCTCAAAACCATTGCCAAATTATTCAATTCTAAGGTACATGTTCTAAATGTTTCACATGGTACTGATTTAAATGAAAAAGAGGAAGAGAACAAAGACAAACTGAATGAGTCATTGACAGACTTTAATGATGCTTATTATAGAGTTCATGACCAAGAAATTCCGGAGGCAATCACTGAATTTCAAAAATCAACTTATATCCAATTATTGATGATGATTAATAATAAACATTCATTCTTTGAAAATTTATTTTTTAAACCTGTAATTAATCAAATTGGTTTTCATTTAAATGTTCCATTTTTAGTTATTCCGTCAAAAATGTAAGGAATATATGACCGCCCATCCCGAGGGTTTGTTATCGGGAACATCTGATAGTTGAAAAATATTAAAAATATACAGATGAAGAAAGTATTAATACCAACTGATTTTTCTGACAATGCATGGGATGCTCTAACATATGCTATTAGATTGTATGATGATATTCCTTGTCAATTTTATATTCTAAACACCTATCAGGTGAGCCCTTCATGGAGTACTAATACTATGCACAAGGAAAGAAACACACATATGTATCGTGTTTTAAAGGAGACATCAGAAAAGGAATTAAGAAATATTGAGAAGTACTTAAATGAAAATTTATTGAATGATAAGCATGAGTATAAAACCGTATCAAAAACAGGTTCACTTACAAGTATACTTAAGCGAATTGTAGTTGATGAGAATATTGATATGATTGTGATGGGTACAACTGGCGCTACTGGTGCCAAAGAAATATTTATGGGTAGTAATACTGTAAAGGCAATTAAAGAAATAGACCAGTGCCCTATTATTTCAGTACCAAAAAAATATGAATATGAAGAACCTGAAATAGTTGTTTTTGCTAATGATCTAAAAAGACATTTTAATGCTATTGAATTAAAATGTTTAATAGAATTACAATTAATTCATAATTTTTCAATAAGAATTATTCGAGTTAAAAAAGGAAAAGATCTTGATAGTTTACAACTTAAAAACAAAGACTTGCTATTAAAGTATTTTGACGAAAATAATACGTTTTATGAAGAAATCACTTCAGACACTAATATAACCGAAGCTATTAATAATTATATAGAAGAGTATAATGTAAATATGATTTGTTTGCTCAATTATGAACATAGTTTCATTGAAAAACTAACACACGAACCTATTATAAAGAAAATTAGTTTTCACAGTAATGTGCCCTTATTAATTTTACCTGTTTAATATATTAAATTGAATATTGATTATGAAAAATATTGGAATTTGGCTCGACAAAGAAAAAGCAAAAATTATTAGTACTAAAAATGACAAAATGGTTATGGAAACGATATTGTCAGAAGTTGAAGATTATCATATTGGCGGTGGTTCAGGCTCTAAATTTAAAGGTGGACCTCAAGATGTTGTCCAAGATAGTAGATATTTAGAACGAGAAAAACACCAATTAAGAAATTATTTTAGAGAAATAATTTCTAAAATAAAAAAGGCCGATGCGATTGTAATTTTTGGACCAGCAAAGACATACTTAAAATTCTATAAAGAACTAGAAGAAAATTTTAAAGATATCAGCAAGAAAGTAAGATCCGTGAAAAAAGCCGATAGCATGACAGATAACCAAGTAAAAGCTATGGTTAGAGATTTTTTTGATGCTAAAAGAAAACCATAAAATAGAAATTATAAAGGCATCGGGTGAAAAAGTAAAGTTTTCGTTAGATAAATTACGTTCATCTTTAGAACATACCGGAGCCGATAAAACTACTGTTAGTCGAATAATTGACGTAGTAAGGGGTGAATTATATCAAGGAATATCTACAAAAGAGATCTATAATAGAGCCTTCGCTTTACTAAAAAAGAAAAAGAGTCATCTGGCATCAAAATATAAGTTGAAAAAAGCTATTTATGAGTTGGGGCCAACCGGTTTCCCTTTTGAACGGTTTGTAAGTACTATTCTTAAATATTCCGGCTATGAAACTACAGTAGGAAAAGTTTTACAAGGCGTGTGTGTTTCGCATGAAATAGATGTTATGGCCCAAAAAAAAAGTGAAACTACAATAGTTGAATGCAAATTTCATAGTGAACAAGGCTTAAAATGTAATGTGAAAATTCCATTATACATAAACTCACGTTTTCAAGATGTAAAAGAAAATTGGAAATCTAATGACCATCCAACACTAACACAAGGTTGGGTCGTTACTAATACTCGATTTACACAAGATGCCTTAAAATATGGAAATTGCGCAGGGCTATATTTGTTAAGTTGGGACTATCCTCCTAAAAATGGGTTAAAGGATCGGATAGATAGATTGAACCTGTACCCTATTACAGTATCAACCTTACTTACAAATAGAGAAAAACAATTTCTTATAAGCAGAAACATAGTTTTGTGTAGAGAATTATTACAAGATTCTTTTTACCTAGATCATTTAGGGATTTCAGAAATCAGAACTGAAAAAATTCTTAATGAAATTAAATTATTATGCAATAAATAAATTTCAATTTTATGATCAACCATGCTAAAATCCATTTTTTAGGAGCTGCTGGTACAGTAACCGGTTCCAAATTTTTCATTGAAGCATTCAATAAGAAGATATTGATTGATTGTGGCATGTTTCAAGGACTGAAAGAACTGCGGGTAAAAAATTGGGATAACTTACCCATTGATGTTAAAAAAATAGATGTTGTATTGCTTACCCATGGACATTTAGACCATGTTGGTTATTTGCCAAGATTGATAAAACAAGGATTTAATGGCAAAATAATTGGCACAGCTCCAACATTAGCTATTGCCGAAATTATACTTAGAGATAGTGCTAAAATACATGTAGAAGAAGCTAAAAAAGCTAATAAAGAAAATTATACAGAATATCATCCTGCACTTCCATTTTATACGCTAGTCGAAGCGGAAAAAACAATCAGGTTATTTACAGTTGAATTAGAGGATAAATGGATAGTTTTATCAGAAAAAATATCTTATCGTTTTCAATGCGTTGGCCATATTATCGGAGCAACCTTTATTGAGTTAGATATTAATGGAAAACGATTTGTATTCTCTGGAGATATTGGAAGAAATAATGATTACTTATTAGCTGACCCTAAAAAACCTGAATGGGCAGACTTTCTTTTCATTGAGAGTACTTATGGACATAAACTACACCTAGAGGAAGATATTGAAGAGATACTTTCAAGTTTGATTATTGACACAATCCATAAAAATGGTAATTTAATTATACCCAGTTTTGCAGTAGAAAGGTTACAAACCTTAATGTATGTTCTTTGGAAACTTTATAAGAAAAATAAAATCCCTGCCATTCCAATTTTTGTTGATAGCCCTATGGGAAACAATGTGTTGGAGGTATTTAAGCGGTTTCCTAAATGGCATAAGTTATCTGATACAGAATATAATGCAATGTGTAATCATATTAATATAATACAATCTTATAAAGAAACATGGGAAACAATTGATGATCCTCGATCTAAAATAATTGTTGCAGGTAGCGGTATGGTTACGGGTGGTCGTGTATTAACATATTTGCAACAACTAATTGATGTACCAACCACAACCGTTTTATTAGTTGGCTATCAAGCTGAAGGTACTCGTGGACGGCAATTACAGGAAGGAGCACATGAAATAAAATTCTTTGGAAAATATTATCCCGTTAAAGCGACGGTTAAATCACTTGAAAGTTTATCTGCACATGCTGATCAACATGGTCTCATAAGTTGGATGAGCGCTATTAAAAATATTCCGGAAAGAGTCTACTTAATTCATGGAGAACCTACCGCATCAGATGCACTACGGGTTAAAATAAAAGACATTCATAATTGGAATGTCTTTATACCAAAAATGTATGACATTATAGAAGTAATGATCTAACAAAACTACAAACTGATAGATATCATTTCACAATTTTAATTTGCTTACTAAATTAGTAATTTATAAACATTTATCAATGTAAATTATATAAGTATGAAAAATTTACTATCAATATTTCTAATTTTTATATTAATGAGTTGTTCTTCTACGCAATTAGTTAATAATTGGAAAAATCCAGAAATAGACACTTTTGAACCCACTAAGATCTTAATTATTGGAATGACCTCCAATAAAAATGCAAGGCGAAAATTTGAAAAAAAAATAAAAGAAGAATATCTCTCTAGAGGAATAGAAGCTGTGACCAGCTTAGAAATGTTTGGTAAGTCATTCAACGAAGATAAAAAGTCAGAATCAGAATTAATAGAAATTGAAAAAAAACTAACAAATGATGGGTTTGACAGTATTTTATTTACTAAAGTGATGGGCGTTGAAGATAAAATAGTATTTTCTGAAGAGTATGATGATTTCGAAAATACACATAGACAATTTAGAGATGATTATTATACGTATCAAGATATTTATTACGATCGGAATTACTACGAAAAGTATAAAGTTTACCATGCTGAAACCTCATTATATTGTATTTGTTCTGGAGAGGAAAGAGATTTAATATGGAAAGGATATATAGATATAATTGACCCTAGCTCAATTAAAGAAACGGTTGATGACTATATCAACTTAGTAATATTTGTTTTAGAAGAACAGCAACTTATCAATAAAAAAGTTCCAGAAGAAAACGTTGTTCTGTAATGTTTTTAATTCTATTTATTAAGATATCGCATATTTTTAATATTCATCTCTAAATAATTAGGATGGTAAGATCATTCAAAATACTAGATCATATTAAACCTTTTTTTATTGAAATAGGTGAATTATCCTATTTTGCCGGGCGATTCTTTAAAGAGGCATTTACAAAACCATTTGAATTTAAAGAATTACTTAGACAATGCTATAATGTGGGTAATAGATCCCTATTATTAGTAGGTGTTACAGGTTTTATATTAGGGCTAGTTCTTTCTCTTCAAACTAGACCAACTTTAATGGAATTTGGTGCAGAATCTTGGATGCCTTCTATGGTCAGTATTTCTATTGTACGAGAACTTGGACCCGTAATAATTGCGCTAATTTGTGCAGGTCGAATAAGTTCTGGAATTGGTGCGGAATTAGGTTCAATGCGAGTTACAGAACAGATTGATGCCATGGAAGTTTCAGGTACTAACCCTTTTAAGTATTTGGTGGTTACACGTATTATGGCAACAACCTTAATGATACCATTACTTGTTATTTTTGCAGATACCATTGCTTTGGTAGGTTCAGCTATAATTGAATATTTGAAAGG